>Ga0247779_1000058_pt1 | contig 95402 bp, 82 predicted proteins | sample UWRJL221509R5_FD_179925 | JGI IMG/M metagenome (GOLD analysis project Ga0247779, IMG submission 179925) | Plant litter microbial communities from Arlington Agricultural Research Station in Wisconsin, United States - UWRJ-L221-509R-5 | ecosystem: Environmental > Terrestrial > Plant litter >... | reverse complement strand
GAACAAACCGATAGCGCGCAGTTCACTCGGGCTGACACTGCTTTCAGGGTAATTGCTCATGGCCGCTTCGGGCAGCTTCTATCGACGATGGGCCCTGCGTCAAACTGGAGCGCGCTTACGCCGGAAAGTCACAGGGTCTTATTGAAAACGACGCGTGGCCGCGCCGGACCGGCATAGTCCTCGACACTGGTCACGTTCCAGCCCGTCGCGCGATGAAAGGCGATCGAGCCCTCGTTGCCGCTGGTGGTCACGGCCTTGAGCCGCGTACAACCGGCTGCGCGCGCGTCCTCTTCGAACGTTTGATACAGCACCTTGCCCACGCCGCGCCGCCGATAGTCCGGATGAATGCCGACCAAATGCACGTAGCCGGTCTTGGGCGGACCCGGAGCCACGAAGCCGAGCAGGAAGCCGACCAAGATGCCGTCGTCTTCCACCACGCGTGCCATCGCGCCGAGCTCGTGGAAGAAAATCGGGTGGGCTAGCGCAGTCGTCGGACCGCCCCACCAGCGATCGATGATCTGCACGATGTGATCGTAGTCTTGCTTCCCGAGTGGCCGAGTAATCATTGGCTCAGTCTGAGTGGCGACGAAATTCGAGCGCTGGACGCTCGGGCCAGATTAACACGCACCAACCTTTGATTCTTCCCGGAAACGCGAGCTCGGCGCTTCTCGCTTTCCCGGTAACTGGCGCTCGGGTAACACTTCCGCCCATGTCCAAGCGTGAGTTCCGTATCGCCCCCTCGATCTTGAGCGCGGACCTCGGACGGCTGGCCGAAGAAGTCAAGGAAGCGGAGCTGGCAGGGGCAGATTGGATACACGTCGATGTGATGGATGGGCGCTTCGTGCCCAACATCACGCTCGGACCGCTGATCGTGAAGGCCGTACGTCGCGCCACCAAAGTGCATGTGGACGTGCATTTGATGATCGTCGAACCGGATCGCTACCTCGAGGCTTTTGCCGACGCTGGCGCCAATTCGATCAGCATCCACGCGGAAGCCTGCATTCACCTACAACGCGCGCTGCATCACTTGCGTGAGCTGAAGGTGTTGGCGGGTGTGGTTCTGAACCCGCACACCAGCGAAGATTGCCTGCGCTACATCATGAGTGATCTGGACTTGGTGTTGCTCATGTCGGTCAATCCTGGCTTTGGCGGGCAAAAGTTTCTGTCCCAGGTACTGCCGAAAATTGCTGCTGTGCGGCGCATGATCGACGAAGCGGGCCTCGAGATCGAGCTGGAGGTCGACGGTGGCATCGCTCCGGACACTGCCGGGCGTGTAGTCGCCGCAGGCGCGACGATGCTGGTTGCCGGGAACGCGATCTTCGGTCAACCCGATCGTCGCGCGGCGCTCGTCGCGCTGCGCGCCGCCGCATCATGAGCGCGCGGCCGAGCTGCGTTGCGCTGGTGATTGCGAGTGTGCTGTTCGGCTGTGCCAGTCCGCACGGGCCGACTGCTCAGGCCGCCGCGTTGCCCGTGGCCGCGCAGCCCGCTGCCACGAGCGCCACGCTGCCTCCCGCCGCTGCTCCAGCTGCGGAGAAGGACGCCGCCGCCGAGCGCACCGTGGCTCGCGCGCTGAAGTACGTCTCCGTCCTGCGCGAGCTCGATGCGCTCGGGCCGGTGAACGGCCGGATCATTTCGCGTGACGAGATGGTCGCGCGCGTCGAGCGCAGCCTCGATACCGAGATCCCGCCGGCGGTGGTCACAGCTTCCGGTGAGATCTTGTTCGCGCTCGGCACCGTGCCTGTGTCTTACGATTATCGGCGCGGCTTGTTGGACGTGATGCGCTCGGAGCTGCTCGGCTTCTACGAGCCGCACGAGAAGACCATGTTTCTCGGCGGCGATCTGCACGGTCAAGAGCTGGACGCGACGCTCTGGCACGAGCTCGTGCACGCCCTGCAAGACCAACACTACGGCTTGGAGAAGCTGCTCACCTGGAGTGACGACGCGGGCGATTGGCAGGGCGCGGTGCACGCCCTGGCCGAAGGCGACGCAACCAGCGCCATGGTCGACGGGCTGTTTGCCGATAAGGGCATGCATGCGCCCGATTTGCCTGATTCCGTGATGGATCTTCAGGGCGCACTGTCCGCCGGCTCGGTGCTGAAAGTGCCACCGATCGTGAAGCGCTCCGTGGTTGCTCCGTACATCGACGGTCTTTCGTTCGTGAACGCGTTGCGACGTCGCGATGGCTGGCGCGCGGTGGCCGCCGCGTGGCAGCGCTTGCCTGCCAGTACGGAACAAATTTTACACCTCGACAAGTACGACGCCCGAGAAGCGCCCGAACCACTGGCCGCGTTGCCACTCCCGGTTCCTGGCGCGACCCGCGTCACGTACAGCGATGTCTACGGCGAGGAGACGCTACGCATCCTGTTCGAGGAGTGGATGCCGGCGCGGGCGGCCCGCGAAGCGGCGAGCGGTTGGGCTGGCGATCGCGTGAGCAGCTTCTCCGACGGAGCCGCGACCAGCGTCGCCTGGCACATCCGCTATGACAATGACGCCGCGGCCGTGACCGCCCTACACGCCTTTGCACGTGGCGCGTTGGCCCTCGAGGACCAAGCGCTGGACACTCGCGGACGTTTGTCCGAGTTCGTACCCGCCGCTGACGCCGAACGGGCCACACGTGCCGGACAGGTGTGTCGCGAGCGGCACACGCGCGGCCCATTTGCCGTGTTAAGGCGGGGTCGTGACCTGGCCGTCACGCTCGGCCCGTATCGACGCAACTCGGGCGGAGCCGTGTCCGATGGTCAGTGCAAGGCGGCATTGAGCTGGGCCGCCGCCCTCCTGACCGAGCCCAAACTCGGGCTTTAACCGCAGAAAGTCGGGCTAATTCGGGGCAGGTCCGTGGAGACCCCCACCCGGGTACGCAGTGACCCCCGGCGGAGGCGAAAACGCGCGCTGCACGGCCGGAATCACCGTGGTGAAGGGCCGCCAATCGTTGGCACGGAATCTGCTTAAGCAGATCGACAGAAACGAACTCCTCGTTCAAGCGTTGATCAAGAAGGCAGAGGCGAAATTGGCAAACCCAAACAACACCCGAAAGCGAACGTCAGAAACGCGCTCATCGGTCGTAAGTTCTGCGGCTGCCAGCGCCTCTTGGATGGCCCTGCTCGCAGCGACGAGCCTCGGCGCGGTCTCGGTGGAGCGAATGCGCGCCGAAGTGTCCGCTCAAGATTTGGCCGCCGCCACCAGCGCCGGCTACCGCCTGATCGTTCAGTCCTACGCCTCGAAGAGCGTGGCCGCCAACCAACTGCCGGGTGCCAACCACCGGCCACTCGCCTCCGTGCAACGCGCGGTAACGGCCGAGGAGCTCGCGCAGGGCATCAACGTGGACGTGCTGCAAATCGATGAAAGCAGCGATGAGCAGGCGCCCATGATCGTCGCTTGGATCGAGCACGGCGCGCCGGACCTCGAGCTCGACGCATTGCGAGCTCGCCCCAGCCGGGGCGCCGTTTACGGCGTGGGTCAGAGCTCGGCGGGCTCCGCGCAAATCGTGCTCCGTCAGCTCGCGGCCTGAGCTGAGTCCAGCAATCGAGCGAGTCGGTCCGCGGTCTAGGCGGCCGCTCGCTCGGCAGCGCTGCGCTGCACGCGCAGCGCGCGAACCCGACGTGAGAAATCGCGGCGCTCTTCGACGCTGAGGGTGACCCCGCCGAAGCGGGCGGCGAGGTACAGCTCGGTCAGGGCCAGTGCCTCTTCTCCGACGGGGTGAGCCAGTGCTTTCAGGCCCAAGGCATGTGCGCGGGGCGGCGTCCCCGTGGGGCGGGCCACGCCGCGCGTCGCGAGCGCCGCCTCGAGTTGCCGATAGAGCTCGATGATTTCACGGGCAGCGGTTTCGCGTTCGGTGGCGGCGCGCGCCGCGGGCGACTGCGTCTTCCGTCGACGGCTGAGCCAGATCGCGCCGTACGCTGCCAGCACGAGCCCGCACAATCCCAACAGCGTGGAGCGCGGAGAAGACAGGAGCTTACCGATCGCGCCCGGCCGGTCGCGCAGCGCGCTGTAACTGTGATGCACGGATCTGAGCAGGCTGACTTGTTGCTTCAGATCGTAGCCGATTACGTGGCGATTCCAGCGCTGGGTAGTGGCCTCGACGAAATCACGAACGAACGCCAAAAAACCGGTGATATCGCTCTGCGGAGCAGCACTGGCCGGCGGGGTCGGATCGAAGCGGGTCCAACCCGCGTCGTCCAAGTAGACCTCCACCCAGGAGTGCGCGTCGCCCTGCCGAACCGCATAGGAACGTGCGAAGCGATTGTAAGTGCCGCCGATGAAGCCGGTCACGTTGCGTGTGGGCACCCCCAACGTACGCAGCATGATGGCCATCGACGTCGAATAAAACTCACAGTGGCCACGCTTGGACACGAACAGAAAATCGACCAAGGGATTTTTGGCAGCGCCCGAGCTCGAATCGACGTCGTAGCGGTAGTCTTTGCGCAAGCGAGTTTCGATTAAACGCGCCTGCAAGCGCGGGTCCGTAGTGTTGCCGGCCCAAGTTCGGGCGAGCTCCCCCACCCGCGCCGGCAAATCCTGCGGCAAAGTGAGGTAGCGGCCGCGCTCGGTCGCGGACAAAGACACGGAAGTCGGCTCATCCGCAGCGGCGAGCGAGACGTCGTAACGCAGTCCGCGCTCGTCTTGCGTCTTGTAGGTGAGCGAGCCCTCAGGGCCGCCCGTGAGCTGCGGTATGTTGTTGAGCAGCGACGCGCCCTGGCTCGAAACGGTCAGCGCTACGGCGTCTGGCGGTAGGAAGACCACCGGCGGCTCTATCGGTTCCAAGTCGACGTGCATTTGGCGGTCGTGCAACGAATCCGGAAAGCGCAGCAACTGGACGTGTCGGCCGCGTTGCTCGGCGCGCAAGGTCCCACCCGAGCTGCGCGACCAGCTCTTGCCGCGGTAGCTATCGAAGGCCGCCCCGCGCAAGTACAGCGCCACGCGCGCTGGCGCTTCCTTCGGTAAATTGGGCACTTCGACGCGCATGACGATGGTCGGGTCGCTGCGCAAGCGGCCCACGCCGCCCAGATCCACGTGCTCGGTGAAGCCAACCATGCGCTCGGCTTTGGGGTGGCTGAGCAGTAGCAGCGAGAGGCCGACCCGTGGAAATGCCACGAACAGACCCAACGTGAACAGGAAGATCGGCACCGAGAGCAGGCAGGTGAAGATCAGAAATGAGCGACCGATCACGCGTCGGCTGCGCAAGATGCGCGGCACGTCCACAGGCAGCCCGGTGCGGTCCCGCGCACCTTGACGGTAGTTGCCCTCCACTTCGCGGCGCAGGTGACTGAGCACCAGCGCCCCCGGCGCGATCACCAGAAAGCCGAGAAAACACAGGCCATAGGCCAAACCGCTGCCGAGCACGGTGGCGGCGATCAAGTGCAGCAAGGCCAGCACGATCACCTGTTGATCGTGTGCCGCACCGCGCCGCGTGGCCAAACGGATCACTTGCAGACCCGCCGCAAATTCGACTGCCGTCTCGAGCAGGCTGGCGCCGGTGAACAGACGCACGGCTTGCGCGCCGAGCAACGCCAGCGGCAGCACGACGCCAATGCGGCGCAGCAAGGGTCGATCTTGAAAGCTCTCCGGGATGATCACGGCCAGCGCCAAGCCGACCAGGATCGCGATCGCCAACCAGTGGTTCAGCTCGCCGCTAGTGATCAGCGCCAGCAGGCCGAGGGCGGCCAAGCTGTCGGTCATGATTCGGTGGATTAGCCCGAATCTCACGCGCTTTCCCGGCGCGGGTTTGGCGGGTTGCGCGTTGCCGGTTCCGCCGAGACACGGGCCGGTTTTGCCTCCAAAAGGGCCAAAAAGCGCAGCACCGGATCCGCGCCCACGGCGCTGGTGGCGCGCACCCGTTCGCCGCTCCGCGCCCGCACGGTCACGCCGTCCCCACGCTTGATGTGGGCGACGGCGCGCGACGCCACATCGCGGATGCGACGTTCGAAACGCGCGCTCCAGTCTTCGTCGGGCGCGCGGCCCGGGTGGAACGAGTCGATCACGTACGAGACGTCGCGCCGGACCTCACGCGCACGTTCGCGCACGATCAGTTGCTCGACGCTTTTCCGCCAGTAGATGTCGCGCGGATCGTCGCCCTCACGCATGGGGCGGAGCGATAGGATCTCGTCGCCGGAGCCGCGTCCGAGCGCTGAGCTGCCGCCCATGCGGTCGCCCGGCAAGTTGCTGGGGAGCTGTACGGGATCCACGGCGGGATAAATAATCAGATCGCCATCGGCGGTCAGCTCGCGCGACTTTTCGAACAGCCCGAACGGGAAGCGCGTCGCGACTCTGAAGCCGACGTGGCGATCGCGACCGCGACGTGCAGGGGTGCGCCGGTAGGCTGCGACTTGCGCGGAACGCGGGCTGATCTTCAGGAAAAAGCAGCGCTTGTCGGCAGGTTGTCCGGCGCGCAAGTCCTCCACCTCGATGGCGTACGAGGGCACGCGACGCTTGTGGTTGAAGACCTCGATTTCGACCAGGTGCGGCCGAGCGACTTGCGCCCGCGGCGGCAGACGGCGCACGACAGTGAGCTCGCGTAAGCTGAGCTCACTGAGGACTCCCGAAACCACGATCATCGACAGCAACATGCCGAGCAACAGATAGAGCAGGTTATTGCCCGTGTTGATGGCGGCGAAGCCGACGCCAAAGGTGATGCCGATGAAGTATTTCCCTTCGCGCGTGAGCTTCAGGCGCCGCGGCGGCCGAAACCAGCGTCTGAAATGCGCAAAAAATGCCAGCCAGCGTTCGCGCGCGCCGGGTGTCGGCGCATCCGGCGCCTCGCTCGAGCGCACGGTCCCCGACGCGGCTGGTTCCGGCGCGCTCGGTTCGATCGGGCGAGGGTCTGCCACCGCTCATTTCCTCGGCTAGAGCGGTACGGGGACGCGCGCGATCACCTCGCGAATCGCGGCTTCTGTCTCTTCTCGGGTGGGCGCGTAGCCTTCGGCGTGGGCGGCCAGCCGCACGCGATGCGCGAATACGGGCACGGCCAGGCTGTGAATGTCGTCCGCGATGCAATAGTCGCGGCCGTTCAGCAGCGCGCGAGCGCGAGCCGCGCGCGATAGATTCATACCGGCGCGCGTGCTGGCGCCGAGCGAGAGCGCGGGACTACCGCGGGTGGCGGTGACCAACGCTTGCAAGTAAGTGCCGAGCGCGCCGTCCATTAGCACGCGTTCCACTTCACGCTGCAAGCTGACCAGCGTCTTCGGGTCGAGCACCACCGGCACGTTTTGAATGCGGTCGTGATCGGGTTCCATCATCAGCCGCATTTCGACCTGCGGCGGTGGATAGCCGATGCGAATGCGGATCATGAAACGATCGAGCTGCGATTCCGGCAACGGGAAAGTACCCGCGAAATCTTGCGGATTTTGCGTGGCAACGACCAGAAACGGTTCGGGCAGCGGGTGCGTCTTTCCGTCCAGCGAAACCTGTTCGTCGCTCATCGCTTCGAGCAGCGCGGATTGCGTGCGCGGGCTGGCTCGGTTGATCTCGTCCGCCAAGAGCACGTTCGAGAACACGGGACCGTGGCGCAATACGAACTCGGAGGTGCGCTGATCGAAGATCGAAACGCCGAGCACGTCGCTCGGGAGCAGATCACTGGTGAACTGCACGCGCCGCATTTCGCCACCCACGGCGCGAGCGAGCGCGCGGGCGAGCGTGGTCTTGCCGACTCCCGGCACGTCCTCGATCAAGATGTGGCCGCGGGCCAGCAGCGCGGTCAGCGCTAGCTCGACGACCTCGGCTTTGCCCTCGAGCGCGCCTTCCACGGCACGGCGCAATTCGAGCAGGTGCTCGAGACGCTGGGCTGGCATCGCAAGAGCGGAAGAACTCATTCTCGAGCCATGTTAGCATGCGGCGGGCGCAAACTGCGCCAAGCCGAAATGGCCGTAATTTCTTCGGGTTTATCCAGACAGCTCGCGGCCATCGCAAGATCGACCGAGGTTTTCCGCGCGACGTTCAGTTTTCGTCCCAGGTGGCGGAAAACGACACGAGCGTCCGACTCACGGGCGGCTCCGCCGACGGGGCTCCGCCCGTGATCGAATCCATCGAGGTCCGCGCGGTCACTCGGTTGTTCGGCGCCACACCGGCGCTGCGCGCCGTGAACGCCCGCTTCGAGGCGGGCAGCATCACATTTTTGGAGGGGCCCAATGGCGCGGGCAAGAGCACCTTGCTCGCCGTGATCGGCACGGTGCTCGCACCCAGCAGCGGTCAGGTGCTGTATCACCCGCTCGGCTCGGATCTCGAGTTGGTTCGTCCACACATCGGCTGGGTGGCGCACGATTCGCTTTGCTACCGTGAGCTCAGCGCGCGTCAAAACGTCGAGCTTGCCGCGCGCGTTTACGGGGTCGAGGTCGAAGGCGCCTGGCAGCGCGTGGCCAAACGCGTGGGCGCCGAAGCGCTCGCTGATCGCCGCGTGGGGACGCTCTCCCGGGGGCAACGGCAGCGCGTGGCTCTGGCACGCGCGTTGGTGCACGATCCGGCGCTTTTGTTGCTGGATGAGCCGTGGTCAGGGCTCGACCGAGCGAGCGCGGAACATCTCGAAAATGCGCTGCTGGAGGAGCGCGCGCGCGGTGCCTTGGTGATCGTCGTCAATCACGCGGACGGGCTTGCCGAGCAGCTCGGGGCGCGTTGCGTTCGACTCGAAAACGGTCGCGTCGTTTAGGCCGGGGCGCGCGCGGGCCGACGCTCCTGTTCGAGCAAACGGTCGAGCAAGGCGCTCACTCCGCGGTCGTCATTGCGGGGGAGCACCGCGCTGGTGGCCGCGATGCCGAGCGTAGCCAGCTCCGCGGCGTTGCTGCCCGTGCTCGCGTCGGGCTCGCGCGCCCCGGACAGCACGAGGTGGTCGGGCTCGCGGCCACACGCGCGCATGGCCTTCAAGGTCGAGCTCACGTCGTGCAGTACGCCGAGCGCGTCGGCGGCCACGAGCACCCAGATCGCGGGCTCGAGCACTTGCGCGAGCTCGAAGTTGGCGACTCCGGGCCCCAGAGGCGAAAACACACCGCCGGCCGTCTCGATGACGGTCCAATGTGCACTATCTGACGCTACACGTGGTGTCACTGCATTCTCGGCCTCCCGCACCCAAGCTGCTACTTCGTGGAGGTCGATCTGAATGGCTTCCGCGCGTGCGGCGAGGTGCGGCGAAACCGGCGCGCGCAGCGCGTAAAGTGGATGCCGCCCCGGGGCCCGAACCGAGCCCGCCAGGGTCAGCGCGCTGGCGTCGGTAACCGGTGGCGCGGCGAACGTTTCAGCGCCGGAGACCACCCCGCTCTCGATCGGCTTTAGACCGAGCGCCGAGTGGCCGCGCGCTGACAGCGCGCGAAGCAAGGCCACGCTGAGCCGGGTCTTGCCGACGCCTGTTCCGCAGCCGAGGACTACGACCCGCATGCGTCTACCACCGCGGCTGCGAGGCGGGCGATCTCCGCTGCGGTAAAGGTTGCCTTGACCGTCAGCCGTAGGCGAGCGGCGCCCAGCGGAACGGTGGGTGCCCGAATCGCTTGCGCCAGGATGCCAACGGTTCGCAGACGCTCGGCGGCGGCCAGCACACGCTCGTTTTGCCCGAGAATCACCGACGCGATCGGCCCGAATGAATTGCTTGCTAGGGGTAGACGCGCTGCCTGCAACTCGGCTCGGAGCTGGGCGGCGTTGGTTGTGAGCGCGGCCCGTAGGGCATCCGCGTCGCGCACCAGTTGCACGTGTGCGCTGGTCAGATCCGCCAAGCGCGGCGAGGGCGCAGTGGAGAAGACGAAGCTGCGTGCCCGGTTCCACAGGAAGCTGCGCAGCTGGCATGCGCCGGCGATGAAGCCCCCATGGGTGCCGACCGCTTTGCCCAGTGCGCCGACCAAAATATCGGGCTTCACGCCCGCCTCGGCGCAGCGCCCGCCGCCGCTCGGACCGAACACCCCCAAGGCATGGGCCTCGTCCACGATCAGGCAGGCGTCGTGCTCGGTGCATAGTGCGCGCAGGGCGGCGAGATCTGGCCCGTCTCCGTCCATGCTGAAGTAGGATTCGGTGATCACCCAGCAGGCTCGAGCTCCGCGTTGAGCGCTCAGTGCTGAGCGCAGGGCAGCTAAGTCCAGGTGCGGGATGATGCGGACTTCAGCTTTGGACAACCTCGCACCATCGATCAGCGAAGCGTGGTTGGCCGAGTCTGAAAGAATGACTGACCCGGGGACCCCCAGCGCGGAGACCAATCCCAAGTTGGCTGCGTAGGTCGAGCTGAATAGCAGGCTGCTTTCGGCCCCGACCCACGACGCGAGGTCGGACTCCAGTTTCAAGTGCTCCGCGGTCGAGCCATGGATCAAACGTGACGCGGCCGCACCGGGGTCACCAAGTGTTTCACGTGAAACGGGGCGTGCCGCGAAGCCTAGGTAATCATTCGACGAAGCGTCTAACGCTCTCAAACCCAGACGCTCGGCCGCGGCCGCGACGCTGCGTCGAGCGGAGCCGTCATCCGGCTCGCGCAGCAGACTCGCGGCCCGCAGCTCGCTCAGTGTTTGATCGAGCAGTGATTCAAATCGCACGCCCGATGCTTAGCACCACCCGGCGCTCGCGGGCGGAGCATCCAGTCCGTTCGGATAGGCTTCGCCAGCTGCGATGTTGGCAAACCTCCCGATCCCTGCTCTCAAAGCGATGCCTTTCCTGGCGCCGAGGCGAAACGGCCTGGCCCGTAGCGACTCTGCACCCCCGTGGGGCATTCCTGCGCCCGGGCTCAGCGGCGAGAAGCCAGGGGGACGGCAAGCCTTATCTCGCCGAGGCCGTGCCTCAATGCCAGCGCGCGCCCAAGTTCAACATGGCTTTCGCGTGCGCCCGACCGCGTGGGCTTCCTCGGCCGCGCCGCTCGAGCAGTGAGCCATTTGATGGGCTCGTCCGAGGGCTGAGCGCCCTTACTCCAGCGCCGCTCGTCTCCCCGTTGCAGTTGGCGGATTGTTTTGCGAGTAAAGGATGGCAGCCGTTTCGCGATGGGCGTCCGGCGCGGCCAATTCTTCGCAGTCGACGCAACCTAGCGCTCGTTTCACGTGAAACTGATAAATACTGCGTGTATTTATTATAATACTAAGTAATTACCGCCAGTTACTTGCGCCAGCCGACATCGATGCAGCTCGAGTAGAACAATGGATTCTCATTCGTTACCTCATCGGGCGGTTGCTTATCGAAGTGAGTCACCAGAAGAGGCGGGCATTGAGATATATTGTCTCAATGAAGCCGCCCGAGGCCGAGCTCGTTCCTGCGCCCAAGCGGGGCCAGTACGACCGGGCCTTGAGTCGACAAGAGCGCCAAGCCGCGCAACGGGAGCGGGTGATTGCGGCAATTGCTGCGATTAGCGCGACGGATCGTGAGCTGAGCGTCGCACACGTCGTCGAGCTGGCGGGCATCGGGCGCAATACGTTTTACGAGTACTTCGACGACCTCGAGCACGCTTTGGCGGCGATCAACACGCGGGTGCTGCGCGACTTCAAATTGCGAGTCGATACGGCGCTGCAGCTGGCGCGCACCCCGCTCGAGCGCGTTCGCGCGCTCGCGCGCGCTTGGACGGAGAATCTGCTCGAAAATCCCACGCAAGTGAAGCTTGCGCTGCGCGCGCAAGCGGAGCCGCTCGAGGCCACGCAGCTGTCGCTGCTCGGCCAACACGTTGCCGGGCTGCTGAGTGCGGAGCTCGACGGACGCAGCGCTTTACCCGGGCTGGCTGAGCCATTGCGTGTCGCGGTGGTCGCGGCCGTGTTCGATGCCGTGAGCAGAGCGCATCTGAGCGTGCGGGCGATGACCGCTGAAGAGCTGCAGCGCGTGCTTGCTGACTGGTCACTGCGTCTGCTGCGCTGAGCGGCCCGCCTCGGCTCGGATCGTCTCCGAGCGAGACGCACGCGCGCCTAAGCCCAGCGATTGCCTGCCTGCGGCATGTTTCGGGCGCGCCTCGGCTGTCGTCGAATGGCCTTTCGATTGGCTCATCAAGCACAAGTTGTGGAGAACCTGGGCGTTCGTTGGGCGCAATCTGCGGGCCCGCGCGGCTGCCAAAAACACGAGAAGCGGCATTTCCATCGCCTCTCCAGGGTGCTAGCTTCGCACGCGCATGCCAAAAGGTCCGGTCGAGCTCCGTGTTGGGGGGCAGACCTACCGCGTCGTTGCGACAGCGGATGAGGCAGACCTGCATCGTTTGGCTGACGTGGTCGATGCGCGTCTGCGCCAGCTGACCGCACCGGGTCGCCAGGTGTCACCGCAGTCACTGCTGCTCGCGGCCTTATCCCTGGCCCACGATCTCGAGGATGAGCGCAATCGGCGGCTGCGCTCCGAGCAGCGGGCGCGGCAAGCGCTGAGCAGCTTGGTTTCCCGGATCGACGCTGCGCTCGAAGCGGACTCGGCGGAGCTCGCGGCCACGCCGCCGCCTGGCGACGCCCATTCGGACGAGCCGGAGGTCGAGTTCGACTTTGGTCCAGGCCTAGAGCCTTAGCGGCTAGCGCCGATCCGAAGCTCCCGAGCCGAATTGCTCCAGTCGCCCCTCAGAGCAGGAGGGCAGGCCGCGCACGTTCAGTGCGTTGCCCATCGCCGCCGCTCAATCGCCAGGATCGGGCGTTTTGCGCAGCCATTCGTAGCCGAGGATGAAGGGCAGGGCGAGCCACAAGCCGTCGAGTTGCAGGCCCACATACAGCGTGTTGCCGTGGCTTCCGGACACCACCGCATCGCCGCCCAGCACGATGCCGGTGGCCATCACGTAGTGGCCGTGAAAATTGTGGCTGCGTAAGCCGAAGAAGGCCTCGCCCGCGAGGCGCAGATCGCTCGCGTTGCGGCTGAGCGCGCCAGCCGAAAGCACGACTGGAAAATCACCCTCGAGGGTAGGCAAGAGCAGACTCAACCCGCCTCCGAAACGCACGTCCGAGAAGGTGGCCGTGCCGAAGGTCGCGTAGGGTCCCCAGGCAAAGTCGGCGTTTCGTTCACGACCGAGCAACAAATCGCCCCGAAATTTGCCGCAAAAACCAGTCTTTTGCCAGACCCGATCCGTGCCCAGACCGCATACGGAGGCTTGCGCGCCGACGTTCCACTCGGGATCGGCGTGCACGCTGGGCGCCACGCCCAGGACAGCCAGCAAGCTGGCAAGGAGTGGAGCTGTGCGCATGACTCCCGCTGGGGCTCACCGAGACGCGCGGCTGAGCCCGGCGCTCAGGGGGTCGGGCCGTAGGAGGGATTTTGCGACGGATCTTTGCAGATCACGAGCGCGGCCGAACATGCCGTGCACGGGAACGAGTCGTCTTGTCCGGGGATGCACGGTGGGACCTCGTCGGTGGTCGTGGTCGTGCTCGCAGCGGTCGTGCACATGTATGGACTGCCGACGGGGAGCGTCGTATCGGCGTCTGCGCTGGGATAGGTGATCAAGCAGCCTTCGCAGATCCGAATCGGGAAGTCGAGCTCGCTCGAGGTGACGGGGATGTTGCCCAAAGTGTCGCCAAAGACGCGGATTTTGGCCAGGACGGTGCCTGCGTCGCGCACCTCGGGCTTCGTGCTGAGGGCCGAGGGAATCACATCCACGGACATCGCCGCGTAGGAGGGAACGTCGCCGGCCGAGGCGTCGACGAAGCCGGTGCCGACGGTCGAGTAAGTGTAGAGCGTTTTACCGTCGACCGTGGTCAGGGTGACTTCGGCTCCGCGCAGCGTGACGCGCGAGGTTTCGGTGCGCAGTTGCTCGCGCGAGCCGCGTTCCGTCAGCTGATTGCCGACCAGCACGTAAGCCGTGTAATTCGAGCGAAAAGCCACGTCCAAGACGCCACCGGGCCGCAAGGCCGCGGTGCTGTCCGGCTTGGCGATACAGGTGGCGGGATCGAGCGCCATCACGCCGACCAGAAACAACGAGCTGTTATTGTCGGCGCAGCTCGGGACCAGAGCGAGCGAGCCCAGCGTGAGCAGGAAACCGGGAAGCAGGGACTTGGTAGTCGGGCGGCGCATGGAACCTCGAAATGGCGGAGGCGCGTCCGAGCGCGCACCTGGACGAAGTGTACCGAGCGCGCCCACAGGACGCCAAGATTGTGCGCAATATCCCTTAATGAAGTGCGAGCTTCTCGCGGGATTTCACTCATTCTGCGAGTGCAAGGACGCGTGTGCGCAGTTCACTCAAGGCGATGCTTTGGGTCTCCACGTGGCCGAGAGCGCGCGCAAAAACGAATTTCACTGCCGAGCCCGCGCGTTTCTTGTCGTGACCGAGCAGGGCCGCGGCGGCGCCCAGTGGCTGGCCCGCGAGCGAGGCCGGCAAGCCCAAGCGCCCGAGCAGCGACAGCGTGCGTTGGCTGAGCTCGCGCGGCGTTTGCCCGAGGGCTTCGCCGAGCCGTAGCGCCGCGACCAAACCGAGGCTCACGGCCTCGCCGTGGCTGAGCGCGCTGTAGCCGGCCTGCGCTTCGAGTGCATGCCCCACCGTGTGGCCGAGATTGAGCACCGCGCGCAGCCCGCTCTCGCGTTGATCGAAGCTGACGATGCGAGCTTTGACGCGCACCGAGCGGCGCACGAGCTCTGCCGTCAAATCAGCATCGCGGGCTTTGACGCGCTCGGCGTTGTCTTCCAGCAGCGTGAACAGCTCCGGATCGCCGATCAGCGCCGTCTTGACCACCTCCGCCAGCCCGCTGACGAAGCCGCGCGCCGGCTCGGTGCCGAGGTAGTGCACGTCGCACAAGACGCCGCTGGGCTGCCAAAATGCACCGACGGCATTTTTTGCAGCCGCCAGATCGACGCCGGTTTTGCCGCCCACGGAGGCATCGACCATGGCGAGCAGGGTGGTCGGGATGCCGATCCAGCGCACGCCGCGCATCCAGGTCGACGCCGCAAAGCCGGTCATGTCGCTGACCACGCCGCCACCTAGGGCCACGAAGGTGGCCTTGCGATCCGCCCCGCCTTCCAGCGCGGCGTGCCAAATGCCTTCCACCGAAGCGATGTTCTTGTGCGCTTCGCCCGGTTCGAGATCGACGCGGATCAGGCGCGGGCCGGCCGCACGCAGCGCGGCTTCGATGGCAGCCGCGTGCAGCGCGGACACGGTTTTATCCGAGACGAGGACGCACACCGGGCTTTGCGCGACCAGGGCGCCGACGCGCCCGCTCGCAAACCCCAAACCCGTCTGTACGGCATACGAAGCGTCAGCCGCGGCGACGGCCAGCTCGTCACGCGCCCAGGCTTCTTGCACCTCGCGCGCGACGCTTTCGAGCGGCCCCTCGCAGGCAATGCGCGCGTGCGCCTCGGCGTAGCTCGAAGCGCGCAAAGCCAGCAGCTCGGCCACGCGTTGCTCCGGGTTTGGGCCGGACAAAAGTGGCCTTGGGCCTTGCTCGAGCGCGCGGCGAGCGAGCTCGGCGGGCGAGCCCTCGAGCGTCACCACGACGCATTCATCGAGCGCCTGCAGGCGCGCGTCGCGTGCGATCAACGCGCCACCGCCAACCGCAATCACTGGCGCCTCAGGCGCGCGCGTGGCTTCGCTCAGCACGCGCGACAGGCAGGCTCGCTCGAGCGCGCGAAACGCGGCCTCGCCGCGCGTCGCAAATAGGCTCTCGATGCTGGCGCCGGCTTCCTGCTCGATCGCGCGATCCAGATCGATGAAGGGTCGCCCCGTGGTCCGGGCGACGAGCGCCCCCACGGTCGACTTTCCGGTGGCCATGAAACCGTTGAGAATGAGTGGGCGTCGCATATTGGTCAGGGGCTCGCGCCGAGGGCAGCAGAGCTTGCCGGAGCTCGACCGTCCGCGCCAGCGCAAGCAGGCCTATGGAGGAAGCACGTTTTGGGGATCGGGCCCCAAAACTCGGGGGTGGGGCCCCGCTGAATTCACTTCAGCGGGGCGGGGGCGAAGTCCCCGACGAGCGAGGGGAGGCGTCCGCGCCAGCGCCGACAAAGTAGGTAAACTGGGCGCCGAATGTCCGTTCTGCAGGTCGAACAACGCGGCAATGCGCTCCGAATTCGCGTACGAGTGAAGCCCAAGGCGTCCAAGAGCCGAATTCTGGACGTTCGCGAGGGGATCTTGGAGGTCGCGGTGGCCGCCCCGCCCGTGGACGGCGAGGCCAATGCAGAGCTGATTCGGACTTTGGCCGCCGCGCTGGGCTGCGCAAAAAGCGCCCTCGAAATTGTAACAGGTGCCGGCTCTCGCAGTAAGCTGGTAGGGATTGTCGGGTTCACGCCGGCGGAGCTGGTTGCCAAGCTGGGCCCTCCGAGGACGTAACTCGGATACACCTCACCTAGGCGCGCGGGGCTGGCCAGAAGGGCCAGTTGGACTCAGATTCAGGAGCCACCGGAACTGCCACGATGACCGAACCGACGAACCTCCGCTTCGCCAAATACGAGGGCCTGGGCAACGACTTTTTGGTCGTCGACACCATGCACGATGCTCTGCTCGATCGCGCGCAGGTCGCGAAACTTTGCGACCGCCATTTTGGGGTCGGCGGCGATGGCGTGCTGCTGGTGACGCCACCTACGTCGCTCGGCGCGCGCGCCACCATGGTGGTGCTGAACGCCGACGGCAGCCGCCCAGAAATGTGCGGCAACGGCCTACGCTGCGTCGCTTTGCATCTCGCGCTGCAAGACCGCGCGCCCGGCGGAAGCTTCATCGTCGACACCGACGCGGGGCCGCGTTTGGTCGCGGTGGAGCGCGACGGCACGCGCGGCTCGATCTCCGTCGGCATGGGCCGCGGCCAGCCGGAGGGCGAGCTCTCGCATGCTTTCGGCAAGGCGAGCTTGGCTTTCTCCAGGGTGTCCATGGGCAACCCGCACGCCGTCACCTTCGACGCGGGCCTCGACGAACGCGCGCTCGACGAGCTGGGCCCGGCCGTGTCGGCGCTGTTCCCGCTGGGCAGCAACGTCGAGCTCGTGACCACGAACAGCGAGCGGGTGTTGGATTTATTGGTTTGGGAGCGCGGCGTGGGCCGCACATTGGCCTGCGGCACCGGCGCCTGCGCGGTGGTCGTGGCGGCCGCGCGGCAAAATCGCGTGCCTTTCGATACCGAGATCGAGGTGCGCTTGCCGGGGGGGCCATTGCACATCACCGTCACTCGGGAAACCTTGGACGTGACCATGCGCGGTCCGGCGCGGCGCGTATTCTCGGGCGAGGTCTCGCTCACTTGAATGTCGAGCTCGACGGGCCACGCCACGACTTGAACGTGGTGGCGATCGTGTCCAACGCGGACGCGATCGAGGTCATGGGTCGGACCCTCGGGCAATCCGGGGACCGGCTCAGCGTGGCCACGGATCTGGCTGAGGGTCTCGTGCGAATTTCCTCGCAAGTTCCAGATGTTGCGTTCGTGGACGTGACCATGGGCGAGGGCGCCGGCCTGGCCATCTTGCATCACGTTCGCGCGCTCGCACCGCACGTGACCGTGTTCGCGCTGACTGGCGCCGAGACCTTGGCCCTGGGCGTGCAAGCGACGGCGCTCGGCAGCGCGGGCACGCTGGTGCTGCCGCTCTCGGGCGATGAGCTGATGAATGCGCTCGCGGACGTACGCACGCGTCTCGCCGAGCGCGAAGAGCGGCTGCGTTTGGAGCGCGCCGCGGCCGCCTCGAGTCGTCACATGGCCCTCGTCGAACAGGTGGCGGAGTTGGCGGAGGCGCCCAGCCGTCGCGACGCCGCAGAGCGCTTATCGGAGCTGTTGATCAGCGGTGTGGGCGTGCAGTTGGCGGCAGTGTACGTGCCAGCCGCGGAAGGCTCACGTCAGCTGATGCGCGTCGCGGCGCGGGGCGCGCTCGGGGATGCGCCCAGTTTCTGCGACGAAATGGAGCTTTTGAACCACGCGCGCGAACATCAGCTGGACACCCTGCGCTTGGCCTTGCGCCGCGAACAAAGCGGCTTGATCTTGCTGGGCAAGACCGCGGAGGGCAAGAGCGCAAGCCAGGTGTTCCCGCTTTTGCCGCTGCTCAGCGCTCAGGCCACGACGGCGCTGGCCTTGATTGGCGCGCGCGAGCAGTCGCATCGCGGCGCGATGAAGGACCCGAGCTCGAGCGCCTACACGTTCGCCTATTTCGTGGATGTCGCGGGCCGCGAGATCGACATGGCGCGCCGTCACAGTAGGCGCTTTGCGCTGGCGACGATCGGCGTGCAATTCGACCGCCCCAGTCAGGGCGAGGGTGAGCCCACCGTGCTCGTCGCCGAGCACGTCCTGAGCGCCGTGCGTGACACGGACGTGCTCGCGAGGGTCGACGCGAACGAGTTTTATTTGCTGTTGCCGGAGACGGGCGGCCTGGGCGCGCACTCCTGTCGTCGGCGTATTCTCACGGAATTGGCCCTGCGCGAGCCTGGTTGGTCGCCCGTTGGCCTGGGCGTGACCGTGGGCGTCGCCACCTTTCCCCACGACGGCGGGGACCTGTCTCGGCTGCTGCGCGTGGCCAAGCAACGCGCGGAAGCATCACAGAATAGCGTGGTGCATCTGCTGCATTTGAGCGACTACTCGTTGCCGGACTTGGTGGACGAATTGCTGGCGCAACCGGCTGTCGATTTACGGCCCGACGCGCGCGGCCTCGAGAGCCCGCACTACATCGAGCTGCCGGCCATGGATTTGGTGGGCCTGGCGCTGAGCGCCGTATCCGAGGCCTGGCGCGCGGGCCAAGCACGCGTCGTGGCCTCGGTGCATGCCGGGATCAGCGTGGGCGGCGCCGTGCGCGCCGAGCACGGCCGAGACGGGGACGGCTTGCGCTTCGACGCGGTGGACGTATCCGGCCTGGAAGGCTGCGCCAATCTCGACATTTTGTGCGTGGTTGCCGAGCACTCGGCCTACGTGCTGGTGGGTCGCAGCCAGGGCAACGTGGTGCGCGCGGTGCACGCCGCCGACCCGCTGTTGGTCGATCTGATCTTGCGCAAGCTGTCCGACGCGACCGACCTGAGGCTGGCGGACTGATGGCGCGCTCGATTTTGGTCGTCGAATCGGACTTCGACGCGCTCGGCGCGCTGGCTTCCCAGTTGCGCGCGCGCGGGCTCGAGGTGGCCATCGCCGATAGCGTGGCGAGCGCCGTCGATCGCGCCCGCGCGGCGCCGCCGGAAGCCATGATCGTGTCCGACGAGATTTTGTCCAGTGGCGGGCTGAAGGCCAAATTCGCGGCTGATTCGCTGCTTTCGCGGGTGATGATCTTCACCCTGTACAAGGCCTTGCCCGAGCGCCAACTGCACGCCGACGAGCTCGATGCGAACGAAGTCGAGGACATCGTTCGGCGCATGCACGCGCTCCCGCTCCGCGCGAGCGCGGCAGTGGCCGAGAGCGGAGACGTGCGCGGTAACCTGCAGCAGATCGGCATCTTGGATCTGCTGCAGCTGCTCAGCATGAATCGACGCAGCGGCTCGCTGTCGATCACCACTCAAGCCGGCGCGGGCGAGGTGCGCCTGTCCGACGGCGAGATCGTGGACGCGGTCTATCGGCGATTAGAAGGCGAAAAGGCGCTTTATCGCTTGCTCGGCGAAACGGAGGGCGTGTTCTCGTTCGCCAGTGGCGCGGGGCACTCGCTGCGCCGCATCGTGCTGCCCACGCGCTCGCTGTTGCTCGAGGGCATGCGTCACATCGACGAGACCAAGCGCCGTCGTGAGCAGCTGGACTCGGAATCGGACGCCTTCTTGGCCATCGTGCCGCCGGACACGAGCCCGCGCGAAGCGGGTCAACGCGTGCTGGAAGTGCTGCTCGCGCCGCGCACGTTGTCGGAGCTCTTGGACGAAGTCCCGATCGCCGATCTGGACGTGCTCGAGGCCTTGTCCGAGCTGCTGGATTTGGGGCAGATCCGCCGTATCCCGGCCGGGGCGGCGCGCGTCGAGCTGGCCGACGCCGAACGGCTGACGGTGCTGGCGGCGCTGGCCAAACGCGCGGCGCGTGCGGGCTTTCGTGCGCCGGTGCGGGTGGCGATTGCAGCGACGCAGCAGCGGCTGGCCACGCTCACGCATGCGGTGAGCCGTATCGCCGACGCCATCGCGCCGACCGAAACAGTGCCCAGCGCGCCCATTCCACACGCGCTCGCGACGTTGCGCTTGGCCGACGGTGGAGAGCTGGGCGTGGTGGGCCTGCCGCTCGTGGAGGCGTATTCGCCTCTGTGGGCCTTGGTGCTGCCGAGTTGCGCTGCCGTGGCCTGCCTGGATGCGAACGCCTCGGACGTGCTCGAGTCGGCCTGCAGCAACGCCGGGGTGGTCTTGGTCGACGCCTCGGAGCTTCTGCCCGAGGGTCACGAGGGCGATCCCGAACAGGTGGCCTCGCTGCTGAGAACGCTCTTGGAGCGTGCCGCAGGTACCTGAAATTCATGAGAAAATTAGCGGTTATCCCAGGGGACGGCATTGGTCCTGAGGTGATCCGGGAGGGCCTGCGCGTGCTCGATTGGTTTCGAGCGCAGCGCGGCATCGAGTTCGAATTGTGGCAGCTGGACCTGGGCGCCGAGCGCTACCTGCGCGATGGCACGACCTTCCCCCCGGACGTGCGCGACGAGATCGCGACCAGCTGCGCCGCGGTGCTGCTCGGGGCGCTGGGCGATGCGCGCGTGCCGGGCTTCGAGCACGCGCGCGAGATCCTGTTCGGCATGCGCATGGGCTTCGATTTGTACGCCAACGTGCGGCCCGTGCGCGCGCTGTGCGACGACCTGGTGCCACTGCGCGGACGGGTCGCGCGGGACGTCGATTTCGTGGTGTTTCGCGAAAATACCGAGGGCATTTACGCGGGCGTGGGCGGCCAATTGCGACGCGGCAGCGCAGACGAGATCGCGATCAACGAGGATATCAACACGCGCAAGGGCGTGGAACGCATCATCCGCGCGGCCTTCGCCTACGCGCGGCGCAGCGGGCGCAGGCGCGTGTTGATGTCCGACAAGTCCAACGCCATGCGCCACGCGCACGAGCTCTGGCAGCGCGTGTTTCACGAGGTGCGCCTGGAGTACTCCGAGATCGAAGCCAGCCACCTGTACATCGATGCCCTGTGCTTGGAGCTCGTGCGCGATCCGAGTCAGTTTCAAGTGATCGTCACGAACAACCTTTTCGGCGACATCGTGACCGATCTCGGGGCGGCCCTCTCCGGGGGCCTGGGCGTGGCCGCCAGCGTCAGCTCGAATCCCGACTTCCCGGAACGGGTGAAGCTGTTCGAGCCGGTGCACGGCTCCGCGCCCAAGCTGGTCGGCCTCGGCACCGCCAACCCGGTGGCCACGCTGCTGTGCCTATCTTTGATGTTCGCGGAGTTCGGCTTTGCGGCCGCTGCACAGGAGTTGGAGCTGGCCATTCAGGCTACGTTCGAAGCTCGGGAAACTACTCCTGATTTGGGTGGGACTTTGAGCACCCGCGCGGTCACCGACGCGGTGCTCGCGCGGCTCGCGTCCGGTGCGCCGGCCTAGCGGCCAGGATCAGGCAAAAACTCGGCTCGCGCTTTCGAGTGTGGTACGGCCGAGGGATGGTCGGGCCAGTTCCTGCCCGCGACGACGAGGCCGCTCGTCTCACGGGCGCGCGCGGCGATTTCGTCGCCAACTTGAGCAGGCGCATCGAGGCGTTGCGCGTCTCGCTGCGCGCGGTGGAGCAGAGCCCGACCGATGGTGCATTGCGCAACGGTTTGCTGCGTCGAGTTCACGCGCTCAGCTCGGCCGCGCGCGTGCTGGGGTTCGCCAGCGTCGCCGAGGCCCTGACCGAAGCTGAACGGCGTCTGCGCAGGAACGAGCTCGGGGACGTCACCCGCGCGCTCGACATGTTGCCGTCGCTGCTGCTCGGCGTGCCGACGCCCTCTCGGCCGGGGACGAGCGCGAGCCCGGAGCGGGAGCCGACCCATTGGCCGCTCAGCGTGCTGGTTTTCGGCCCGCAAGCGCTGGCCGAGGCCATTCAGTCCATTCCCGGCACGCACGTTGAGTGCGAACGCAGCGAGGATTTGACGCAGGCCCGCGAGCAGGCCCGCGTTTCTGTGCCCGATCTGGCGGTGATCGACGCCGACGGCGCTGGCGCCCGCGAGCTGGTCGAGGCGCTCGCCAAAGATCCCCTGCTCGAGCCGGTCCCGCTGGTCGTCGTCGGCGATTTTGCGACTCCCGAGGCGGCCTCCGCCTACCTCGCGTTGGGCGCTGCGCGGGTGCTGGCGAAGCCGGTCAGTGCCGAAACCCTGCAACGCACCGTGGTCGAGTTGCGAGCCCTCAGCGCCGAACCGCGCACGACTCGCGAGCCCCTGGGCGAGCTGTCGGTGGCGGCCCTGTCGGAGCGCATCGCGCTCGAAGTGCGGCGCGGCTTGTTGGACGCGGTGGATCCCCGCGCGCGCGGCACGAGCGTCGGTTTTGGTGACGGCGCCGACGTGATGGCGGCCGTGTGGGGCGCCGTGGCGCGCGTCCGAGAGCTGGTGACGTTGCGCTCGAGCGGCGCCGTGCGCTTCGACTCGAGCGGCCCGGAAGGCGCCGTGCCGATGGCCGCCTGGAGCAGCGAGGAGCGCCGCGCTGGCGAGCGGAGTGCGGGCGCGAGCGAAGTGCGGGCGGGCGATCAGGTGTCGTTGCAGGGGCGACGAATCGTGATTGCGGACGACGACCCCGCGGTCGTTTGGTTCATGAGCGGGCTGCTCAAGGCGCTCGGCGTGGAGGTGCTGGAAGCACACGATGGGGAGCGCGCGCTCTCGCTCGTATACGACGCATGGCCCGATTTGGTGGTCAGCGACGTGCTGATGCCCAAGTTGGACGGGTTTTCGCTGTGTCACGAGATCAAGCGCGACGTTGCCGTGCGCGATGTGCCGGTGATTTTGCTGTCCTGGAAGGAAGATCTGCTGCAGCGCGTGCGCGAGCTCGGCGCCAGCGCCGATGGCTATTTGCGCAAGGAGGCGGCCGCCGCGACCGTCGCCGAGCGGTTGCGCGAGGTGCTACGACCGCGCGCGCGAGTCGAGCAGCGCATCGCCGCAGGCGGGGAGGCGCGCGGTCGACTCGACGGGCTGACACCGCGGCTGATTCTCGAGTTGGCCAGCGCGGAGGAGCGCGATGTCCGTGTTGGCATCCGCGATGCCGTGTATTTGTACGAGGTGCAGGTGCGCCGCGGTCGGCTGTGCTCGGCCACTCGCAGTGCCGCCGATGGCAGCTTCGAGCGCGGGGAATTCGTGCTCGCCGCGCTGCTGGGCGTGAGCGCGGGGCGCTTCACGGTGGAGCCCGACTCCACGCCCTGTCGGGTCGATTTCGAGGGCACTGCGGCCCAAATGCTGAGAGCGCCGATCGCCCGCGCGCGGGCGGCACTGAGCTCGATTTCGGCCAATGCGTTGGTGGGCGTGACGCGTGTCGAGATCGCGGCCGGAGCGATCGATGGCTACCTGAGCTGCACACCGGAGCCCGCGCGTGGCCTGCTGGACAAGATCATCGCCGGCGCATCGCCGCGCGAGCTCATCACCAGCGGCTCGGTCGCGCCGCGTTTGCTCGAAGCGGTGCTGTCCGACATCGCCCGCCGCGGGGCCATCACCGCCATCGATCGCCTCGCCGAGCAGCCCGCAGCCCTGCGCGCGTCGTCACCGTCCGCGGCCGGCGCGTTGCCCGCGTTGCCGCCTTCGCCGTCGCTGCCGGAGCCCCCGGCGATGTTCCCCTCCCTTGCCCCGGCCAAGCTCGCGCCAACGCCGTCCCTGGCCCCCCGAGTCGACGACGTCTCGGCTGAAGACGCCGGCTGGTTCGCGTTCCAACTCGATTCCTCTCGCCCACCCCCCTCCGCGGGGCCCCTGCCCGAACCGCCGCCCGCTCCGGCTCGCGCCGCCGCCCAGCCGCCACCCCCTCCGCTACGGGCCGCCGCCGAACCACCGCCCGCTCCGGCCCGCGCCGTGGCCGCCAAGCCGCCAGGCCTGCCCTTCAGCACCGACGTCACCCCGGCCGTCGACCGGCGCTGGGAGAAGATCACCCAAGGCGTGTTCAGCGATGCCGGGACTTTGGAAGGCGTCGGCATGCCCGAAGTCGCTCGCGCCCCGATGGCGCCCGCGCCGATCGTTGCCTTACCCGGCGTGGCGGGACTCAAACCCCCGCGTCCCAAGCTGGCCAGCGCGGAGGAATTGGACGCGCTCGCCAGCGCATTGACCGAGCCTTCCCCGAGCCCAGCCCCCGTGGCCGAGCCCAAGCCCGAACCTGAGCCCGAGCTGACGCGCGAGCCTGCGCCGAAGCGCGAGCCTGAGCCCGAGCTGACGCCTGAGCCTGAGCCTGAGCCGGCCGCAGCGGCCGCACCTCCACCGGTCGCTGAGCCCGAGGCCGCCGCTGCCCCGCTGACCGCCGCCCAGGCCCCCGCGGAGTTCCAGTCCACCCTCGTTTCGCGCACGGAGTCTCAATCGCCCAGTGCCGCGTCGTCACGCGTGAGCGCGCTCAAGACGGCCAGTCCTGCGCGCGCCCCTGCCGCCCAGAACGCCGATGCGGGCCGATGGCTCCGACTCGTGTTCGTTGCAGGCGCCTCGTTTGCCGCTGCCTACTTCGCGGTGAGCTACTATCGCATGCAAAGCGCGTCCGACGTGGGCACGCCGCCAGGCTTCGCCGCGCCAGCCCCTGCGACATCGTGATGGCTCGAGAACGCGTGACGGGGGGCCGAGCCAAGCGCCGCCCTGTGCGGAGGTTTTTGGCCGTGCTGGCGCTGCCGCTGCTCGCCTGTTCGAACCGCGGCTCGAGCACGAAGCCTGCGCCATCTGCGGCTCACAGCGAGCCCGCAGCGCATCAACCATCACCTGCCGGTGAGGCTCAGGTCGTGGTCGACGGGCGCGACCGCTTCGAGATCATCCCGAATTTGTCCTGGTGCGAGGTCGATCACCAAGGTTTGCTGATCGACCTCGGGAGCCCCGCGGCCGCGGCTTACAGCGGCTTCGGCGCGGAACGCTCGGACGACCGCCAGGACATCGAGCGCGACGGGCAGTCGTTCGTGCGCGCGTTCGGTCGCAGCCTGAAATACGATTTCTGGTTGGACGAGCCGCGCGCGGGCACCAGTGTCAGCGTGCGCGTGCATGGTGGCGAAGCCAAGTGGCTCGCGCTGAGCATCGACGACAAGCGGGTGGGCGCGATCAGGCCGAACGCCGACGAGACCAAAGTGTACTCCTTGCCGCCGCTCGCGGCCGAGCTGGCACGCGGACATCACCAGCTGAAATTGAGCTTTTCCGGCGCGCCGCGCGGGACGCGAGCCATGCAGGGCGAGATCGATTGGCTGCGCATCGGTGAGCGCGGTAACGACACGACGGGCTACGCCGCGCCGACTCTGAGCAACATCGTCGGCGACGTGGTTCTGAACGGCGCACCCAAGCGAGCCTTGGTGCTCAACCCGCCGAGCACGTTGCGCTGCTGGCTGCGACCGTCGGCCGATGCGCGCTTGAAGGTTGCGCTGGGCTTCTGGGGCGCCGGCAAGGGCACGGCCGAGGTGCGCGTGGTCGCGGATGGGGAAGAGCCCGTGGTCCTGCAAACGCGGCGCGTAGCCGGCGGCGACAGCGCGTCGTGGACGCCGCTTTCGGTGGACTTGGCACCCTTCGCGGGCAAGGTGATTGGCGTCGAATTTCGCGCCCTCGACGGCTCGCGCGGCGGGCGCGTCGCCTTCGGTGATCCCAGCATCGCTCGGCGAAGCGCGGCACCGATCGCGGTTCCGAAGGCAAAATTCGCGATTTTGCTGCTGGAAGCGGGGATCGATCGGCGGCGTGTGCCGCCCTTCGGCCCGACCGGCAAGCTACCCTCGTTGGGTGAGCTCGGTCGTGCGGCGACCGCGTTCAGCGGCTATCGCGCGCCGAGCGTGGTCGTTCAATCGGTCGCTGCGTCCTTGCTCACCGGGCTTTCACCGCGCACCCACCGCGTCGAAGATGGCAGCTCACGCGTAGCCGATTCGGTGCGGCTCTTGAGTGAGATGGTCAAAGAGGCCAGTGGCCGCGCGGCATTCTTTACCGGCGTGCCCAACACTTTTGCGCCCTTCGGTTTCGGTTCGGGCTGGGACAATTTCGAGACGCTGTCCCCGGTGCTCGACGTGCCCGCGACCGAGCCGCTCTCGCGCGCGCTCAAATGGCTGGAAACCGAGCTGGACGACGGGCACCCCGGCCCAAGGCTATTGGTCGTACACGCGCGCGGCTCGCATCCGCCCTGGGACTTGACGCGCGAAGAGACGCAGTCGCTCAAACCGGACGAATACGCGGGCATCCTCGACCCGCGCCGGGGTGGGATCATGCTCGCCGCGCTACGCGCGCGGAAGACGCGGGTGGCTCATCACCTGCAGGAAGAGGATTGGGTGCGCCTGCACGCGCTGCAGGACGCCGCGCTTTCCAAACAAGATTCGATAGTGGGTCAACTCGTCGCGCTGCTGAAGAAGAAAGGCGCCTGGGAGAAGTCCATGATCGTCTTCGCGGGCGACGTCTCTGCTGGCGCGCCTCCGGATTCCCCTTTCGATCCGCAAGGGGCGCTGAGCGAAGATCGCCTGGCGGTACCGCTGGTGATCCGATTTCCGGGCGGTGATCTCGACGGTCGCGACGAGCCACTGCCCGCCAGCGCAGCCGACGTGAGCGCGACGATTTTGACTGCGCTCGGCATTCCGGTGCCTGACTCGGTCGAGGGGGTGGACTTGTATGCAGCAGCGCACGGCCTGGTGCCGGTGGTCGCGAACGCGCTCGTCGCGAGCGCGCCCGGGCGCTATTCGACGCGCCTCGGATCGTGGCTCTTGCGCGGGGAATTGGGCAAAAAGCCCAGCCTGTGCGCGATCGATCTCGACCCTGCGTGCGTGAACGACGTGTTCGACGAACGACCCTATGCGGCGCGCGCCTTGTGGCTCTCCACCTATCGCGCAGAGAGTGCGGCGCTGCACGCGAACGGGCGACCCAAGGAAAAGCAAGCCGCGGCGCTGGACCCCGAGACCGTCGCTGCCCTGACGGTTTGGGGCGACCTGCGCTGACGCGCCGACTCAGGTCCCGCGCCGCCCGCCCCACAGCTCCAAGTGGAGCCGAGACGAGAAGCGATAGGAACGGGCGCGCGCCGCCTCTGCGACCGCGAACGAACGAGCCCGCAGCTGCTCGCGGTTGGCCGCCTCCGGCATGAACAGCACGCGCTCACTGGGCCAAGCCAAGCGCGCCACCAGCGCGTCCGCTTCGGCGAAGTCGGGCTCGCCGTTGACGACCAGCTTCAAATACGCCCGCCCCGAGTCGCGCAGGGTCGTGAGCGCCTCGGGCCGGATGCGAAATTGCTCGGGATCGCCGGCATTTGCTAGTTTTGGTGAGACGTTCCACTGATTCACGCGCGACAGCGCCGCGGCCTCGGGCACGATCGTGCCGTTGGTTTCGACCTCGACCGCGATGTCTGGTGCCAGGCGCGCGAAGAGCTCCTTCAGCGCGCGCTGCTGCAGCAGAGGCTCGCCACCGGTGAGCACCAATCGTCGACTCGTGGCGGCGTTTACCCCCTGCGCCACTTCGGCCGCGGACTGCTCTCGCACCTCGTCCTCGTAGCGGTAGTGTTCGAAGTCCCAGGTGTATTTGGTGTCGCACCAGCTGCAGTGCAAATTGCATTGCGCCAAACGCACGAACACGCACGGGGCACCGCTGCTGATTCCTTCACCTTGCAGGCTCTCGAAAATCTCCGAGACCTTGAGCATCGCACTCGTAGAAGCCATCGCGGCTGGGGTTTAGCTCACAACGAGGTGCGGATCTTGCGGCCCGTCGAGGCGGGTGCCGGAGCGGGCGCCGGGGCGGCTGCCAGCGCGACTTTGGGGGCGATTTTCGGGGCGACCGCGCGTGGAGCCGCGACCTTCGGCTTGACCGTGCCCGCGACGGCGGGTGGAACGCTGGGCGCGACCGCCGCGCTGGCGGCCGCTTCGGCCGTTGCGGGGGGCTTGGCCGCCGCGGCGTTGCGCTCGGCCTCGGCCTTCTTGTCGGCTTCCTGCTGAGCTGCCTGGGCCTCACTCAGCGCGGCCGGGACCTTGGGCACTTCTTGGGCGTTGTTGGCTTCAGCTGCGGCGGCAGGGGGCGCGGGGGGCGGCGCTTTGCTCAACAGGCGCATGGCCAGCACGCCGCCGCCGAGAAGCAACGAGCCGAGCAGCCCCAGCACGACAAACAAGCCGGCGTTGCTGTGCTTGATGGGCGTCGACAACTGAGCCGCGGTGCCGGCGGTATTGACCCAGGTGCCCGGCGTGCCCGTGGGGAGCTGCGCACCCGTGGCCGGCGTTTGGCGGGCAAATTGCCCAGTTCCGTCGGCAATGCTGGCGCGGCCGGCGCCGGGCGCGCGCGGACCTTGAGCCAGCTCGGGTCCGGCGTTGGCTGCCCACTGTTCGAGCGCGAGCTGAAACTCTCGGGCGCTTTGAAAGCGCAGCGCCGGATCGCGTGCCATCGCCTTGTTGATGATCGCGGCAAACCCGAGATCGATGTGCGGCACCAGCTGCTGCACCGGGCGCGGCTCCTCGAGCACGATCTTGAACAAGAGCTCATTGAAGGTGTCGGCGTTGAACGGCACTTCGCCCGTCACCGACTCGTACAGAATCACGCCTGCGGCATACAGATCGACGCGATGATCGGCGTCTTTGGCGCCCTTGGCTTGCTCGGGGGCCATGTAATAGGGAGTGCCCATCACGGCGCCCGTGCGCGTCATGCTGAAGCCGCTGTCGCCGCTCAGCTGATTGAACTTGGAGATGCCGAAATCCAGCAATTTCACGAAGTCGGCCAGACCGCTGCGCGAGCGCAGCAGGTACACGTTGTCCGGCTTCAGATCGCGGTGAATGATGCCCGCGCTATGCGCCGCGTCGAGCGCGGCCAATAGCTGATGAGCGATCGGGTACAGCTCAGCGGGTGTTAAGCGCCCTTTGCTCTTGATGCGACCACCGAGGCTATCGCCATCCATGAACTCCATGACCATGTAGCGATCACCGGAGGCGAGGTTGCCGAGGTCGAGCACCTCGACGATGTGCTCGGAGCCGATGCGGCCCGCCGCTTGCGCTTCGCGCTCGAAGCGCTGCACGGCTTCTGCGGTCTCGGCCACGCCGGCGTGCAGCACCTTGATCGCCACCTTGCGATGGATGCGGATGTTCTCGGCCTCATACACGGCCCCCATGCCGCCTTCGCCGATCAGGCGAATCGTCCTGTATTTGCCGTCGATGATCTCCCCGGTGCTGAGCATGTGGTACTCGCTTTGAAAAAAGAATTCCAAGTTATCACGGCCCCGCGCGCGCTTGGTGATCTGCTGCGCCAGCGACCTATGCCCCACATCAGCCACATGAACCGCCAGCCACACACTCGCGCGCTCTGTCGCGCTCGCCGCTGTCGTGATGCTCGATACGGTGCTAAAGGGCGCCAGATGAGCAGCGCCTCCAAAGCCACGCGTACTTCGATCCTCGCCGCCCGCGGCGGCCGCGACTTGCGAACGATCCGTCCGGTCGAGATCACCCCGGGTTTTCACCGGCTGGCGGAAGGGTCCTTGCTTTACCGTGCTGGCGGAACCGTGGTGCTTGCCACCGCTTCGATCGACGACTCAGTGCCGGATTTCCTGTTGGGCAAGGGCAAGGGCTGGATCACCGCGGACTATCAGATGCATCCGCGCGCCAATCCCAAACGCCGTGAAAACCGTGATGGCCGCGATCGTCCGCTCGGCGGCAGAGCGCGCGAAATCCAACGCTTGATCGGCCGCTCGCTGCGCGCGGCCGTCGATTTGGATCGGCTGGGTGAGAAGAGCATTCATATCGACTGCGACATCTTGGAGGCGGACGGCGGCACGCGCACGGCGTCGGTGACGAGCGGTTTCATCGCCTTGGCTTTGGCCTGCGATAAGCTGACCAAGAGCGGCAAGCTCAAAACACCCGTGCTGCGCGATCAAGTGGCCGCGGTCAGCGCAGGGCATGTCGCGGGCGAGTACGCGCTCGACCTCTGCTACATCGAGGACAGCTCGGCGCGCGTCGACCTGAACGTGGTCGCCACCGCGAACGGCGCGATCGTCGAGCTACAGGGGACGGCGGAGGGAGAAGCGGTGCCGCGCAGCGATATGGATGCCATGATCGATCTCGCGCTGGAAGGCATCCGCGAGCTGTGCTCGATTCAGCGCCGCACCTTGGAGGGCGCTGCCGTGAACCTGGACGGGCTGCTCATTCCACGCCCGGCCTAAGCGCCGGATAGCCGAATTCAGCGCGCTTTCAGCAGCCGAGCGACGCGCTCCATGGCCCCGCGCACTCCGTACAAGGTCGAGCCATCATCGGGCAGGACCGGGCCGAGTGCGACGCTGGCCAAGATCCCGCACAGATTGAGGCGCGCGAGCTCCGAGTCATCGCCGACGGGCTCGACGTCCCAGATCGTGGGGCAGCGCGCAGCCAGTGTGGCCATGCCTGCAGCCTGACCCCGCTGCTCCGCGTCGCGGGCGTCGCCGCGATCGTGCTCGCTGGTCCAGCGCGTATGAATCGAGAGCCGACCTTGGTAGCCATGCTGTTCCGAGTGCAGCCGCACTTCGACGCGGTCGCGGCCGTCCGGCGCGGGCAGGCTGCGCGCCTCGATCTCGAGCGTGGCGTCGAAATAGTTGCGGGCGGCCACGAGCAAGGCCGGCAAATCGAGGGTCAGCTGCGCTCGCTGCGCAAAGATTCGCACACTCGCTAAGCCAGCACGGGGCGCGCGCCATTTCAATCACGCGCGGCGGGAAGGTTGCTTTTGCCCGAGAAAACGCGCAGATTCCGGCGCGTGCGACCGGATCACGGCGGCCGTCTGGAACTGAAGCTCTCAGCTGCGAACGACACGCGCGCTGAGTATTCGCTGACCTTGTTCACACCCGAAGCAGAGCTCGGCTCGCGAGCCACGATCGACGCGTCGGCCGATAGCATCGAGCTCAGTCCCTTTCAGGGCGGCGTTCCGCCCGCGTGGCTCGAGGCTTACGCACACGCGCTGCTTCGAAGTGTGCTGCGCACGAGGAGCAGCGACGGTGCCTGGCCCAGGCGTCTGACGCGCTGGCGCCCGAGTCCGAGAGCCTGAGCGCGCGCTGGCCAGGTCCGCGGGTCTCGGCCATGATGAGCGCAGATGCGAGCGCAGATTGGGACCTCGATCGTGGCCTTGGCAGCGGTGCTCGCGAGCTGTCATCGCGGAACGGTCGCGAGCGACCGAACGGGCTCGCGCGTGGCTTCCGCCCCCGAGCACGAGCTTTCCCCGGGGGCGCGCCTGGCGCGCGCCCAGCAGCGCTTGGAGCTCAGCGCGTACAAGCAGGCCGAGGCCGAGTTTCGCGCGCTAATCGGCGGCGCTGAGACCTCGCCCGCCCGCGTCGGGCTGGCTCAGGTCTTGCTCAAAACGGGCCGGGCCGCGGAGGCGATCACCACTCTTGCGCCGTTGCTGAGCGATGCCAATTGGCAGGCCCCGGCCGCGCTGTATACCGCCCGCGCACAAGCGAGCCTCGGCCGCCTGGGCGACGCCGAAGCCACGCTGCGCGCGGTGGCGGCTTCGCGCGCGTCCTTGGCGCTCCAGCTCGAGCTCGGCAGCGTGCTGCTGCAGGCGGGGCGCCGCGCGGACGCGGAACCGGTGTTGATGTCGATCGTGGAGGCCTACAACGACGATCGCATCAAGGACTCGGACGGCGCGGGGATGGTGCTGGTGGGCCGGGCCGCGCAGCTGCTGCGCAGCCCGAAAGACGCCAACGAAGCCTACGACGCTGCCGAGCGCGCGCTGCCCGGGGATACGCAAACCCTGCTGTTTCGGGCCGAGCTGTTCCTCGAGAAGTACGATCCGGGTCACGCCGAAGAGGTGCTGAGCGAGATCCTGAGCAAGGCGCCCGCCGAGCCCGAGGCGCTGCTGTTCTTGGCGCGCGTCAAGCTGGCTCAGGCGTTGGACTTCGACGAGGCCGAGCGCTTGGCGCGCCTGGCGCTGAGCGTGAATCCGAAAGCTGGCGCGGCCTACGCGATCTTGGTGGGCATCAGCCTGCGTGACAACGATCTGGAGCGCGCCGCGCAGCTGCTGAACGATGGCGACAGCGCGCAGCCGGGCAATCTGGAACTGCTCAGTCTGCGCGTTGCGGAGCGCTTCTTGGCTGACGACCAGGCCGGCGTCGACGCCGCAAAAAAGGCGGTCTTTGCGCGCAATTCGCAGTATTCCCGGCTGTACTCGATCGTGGCCGAGTTTGCGGACTGGGAGCATCGCTACGACGAGATCGTGCGCATGATGCGCGAAGCCGTCGCCATCGACGACCATGACGGCGTGGCCTACGCCGAGCTCGGGCTGAATCTGATTCGCTCGGGCGATGACGCCGGCGGCGTCGCTGCCCTGCGGCGCGCCTTCGCCATCGATCCGTACAACGTGCGCGTGTTCAACACCTTGAACCTGTACGAAAAGACCATCGCCAAAGAGTACGTCACGGTCGAGCACCCGCCGTTTCGCATTCGCTACCGCAAAGACGAACGGGCGATCCTCGACCGCTACGTGCCAGCGCTGCTCGAGGAAGCCTGGACCAGGATGGTCAAGGCTTACGGCTTCACGCCGGAGACCCCGATTGGCGTCGAATTATACGCGGAACGGCAGAGTTTCGGCATCCGAACCGGGGGGCTGCCGGAGACGGCAATTCAGGGTGTGTGCTTCGGCCGCACGCTAGCGGCGATGAGTCCGAAGTACGAGTCGTTCAACTTGGGCATGACGCTTTGGCACGAGCTGTCGCACGTGTTCCACATTCAGTTGTCCAAGAGCCATGTGCCACGTTGGTTCACCGAGGGGCTGGCCGAATACGAGACGCTGATTCGTCGCCCCGAGTGGGCGCGCGAGCAGGACCCGGACCTGTATCAGGCCTTGCGTGCCGGGCGCTTGCCCGCCGTGGCCAACATGACGCGCGCGTTCACGCGCGCCGAAGAGCTGAACGACGTAGCGACTGCATACTACGCATCGAGTCAGATCATGAGTCTGTGGGCGACCGAGTACGGTATGCCCAAATTGAGCGAAATGTTGCGGAAATGGGCGGCAGGGCAACGCACGCCGCAGGTCTTGCGTGGCGTGCTGGGCAAGACTCCCGAACAGCTGGATGCCGAATTTCGCTCCGAGCTCGAGCGACGCCTCGCGCGCTACGCGGGCCAGTTCGTGCCCATCGCCCGCGGGGGATCGATCACGCGCGCGCAGGCGGCCGTGGAACGGAGCCCGGACAGCGCGGAGGCCAGCACCGCGCTGACTTTGGCGCTCTTGCGGCGCGGTCGTGGCGAGCGCGCGAAGAGCGAGCTAGCGCGCGCGCTGGCTTTGGATCCGAATTTCCCGGACGCACGTTTCCTCGACGCGCAGCTGGCTGCTCACGAAGATCCGGCGCGTGCCGTGGCTGTCTTGCAAAAGCTGATCAAGGACGGCAAGGACGGCTACGCGGTCGAAATGCTGCTTGCCCAAGCCCTCGGCTCGAACGACGAGCCGGGCACGAAGCGCGCGCTACGAGCCGCGAGCCAACTCGACCCTTCGCAGGCATCTCCCTACTACGCGTTGGCGGATCTGGCTGAGCGAAGCACGGATCTGCCCGGGGAATTGGCCGCGTTGCGGGCATTGGGCGCGCTCGAACAACACGACGCCAAGGTCTATCAACGCTTGCTGCGCAGGCTGAACGAGAGCGGGGCGTACGCGGAGGCCGCAGCGGTCGGGGAGGCGGCCATCTTCGCCGACGTATCCGGGCTTCTGACGCATTTGTCGTTCGCGGAGGCCTTGGCCAAGACCGGCAAACGCGCGCGTGCGCAATTCGAGCTGGAGAGCGCCACGCTGTGCGAAGGGAGCGTACAGGACCTGGCCGAAGCACACGCGCAACTCGCCGAATTGCATGCCGCGAACGGCAAGCGCGCGTTGGCCAAGAAGGAAGCCGACGCAGCCCGAAAGCTCGACCCAAAGAACGCGCGGCTGGCCAAGCTGCCGCGCTGAGCGTCACGCGTCGCCCTCGTCGTCCTTGTCGCCGCGTAGCCCCAGGGCGCGCGCTTTTTTGTACAAATGGCTGCGTTCCAGGCCCAGCGCGCGAGCGGTGGCGGCCATCTGCCCGCCATGGTGCGAAAGGGCCTCTTCGACGATGGCGCGCTCGGCCTGCTCCGAAAGCACGCGAAAAGGCACCCCCGGTTGATACAGACCCGCGCTGTGCGGCGTGCCGCCCACGCCCACCGAGCGCTCGACGTCCTCGCCCGTGACCGCGTCGTCGGGATTCAAGATCACCAGCCGCTCCATCAAGTTGCGCAGCTCGCGCACGTTGCCCGGAAAAGGATGGCGAGTCAGCGCGGCGATGGCCGAGGGAGTGAGCGTCATGCCGGGCCGGGCGTTGGCTTTGCGCGCACTCGACAAGAAGTGCTCGGCTAGGCGTGGGATGTCTTCGCGCCGTGCGCGCAGGGGCGGCAGCTCGAGCGGCACGACGTTCAGGCGATCGTATAAATCCGCTCGAAAGGCGCCCTTGGCGCAGGCCTCTGTCAGATCCTTGTTGCTGGCGGCGACCACCCGCACGTCGATCTTGAAGGTGCTGCTGCCACCCACGCGTTCGATCTCTTGCTCTTGCAGGACGCGCAATAGCTTGGCTTGCATGGCCAGCGGCATGTCGCCGACTTCGTCCAAAAATAGCGTGCCACCACTGGCGCGCTCGAATTTGCCGCGGCGTTGCTTGGTGGCACCGGTGAACGCGCCCGCTTCGTGCCCGAACAGCTCGCTCTCGATCAGCTCCGCCGGTACGGCCGCGCAATTCAAACGCTCGAGAACGGCCTTGGCACGCGGTGACGCACGGTGGATGGCGCGCGCCACGAGCTCCTTGCCAGTCCCACGTTCGCCGTGCACGAGCACGCTCGCATTGGAACGCGCGGCGCGCAGCACGCGCTCGCGAAGGTCGCGCATGACCCGACTTTCGCCTACCAAATCGTCGAAGTGGCCGGCCTCCGCGTGAAGCTCGCGGGCTTCCGCCTCGGCGTGCAGCAAGCGCAGGGCGTTCTCCAGCATGACCAGCAGCCGGTCGGTCGAGAGCGGTTTCTCCAAGAAATCGAGCGCGCCGAGCTTGGTCGCTCGCACGGCAGCGTCGATCGTCGCATGTCCGCTCATCATCAACACCGCCGTTTCGTTGCCGGCACCGCGCAAGCGCGCGAGCAATTCCAGACCGTCGCCATCGGGCAAGGCGACGTCCAAGAGCACCACGTCATAGGAGTGCTTGGCGAGTCGCTCCTCCGCGAGTGCGATGCCGCCCGCCAAGTCCACCTGATAACCCTCGAGAGATAGCGCCTTCTTCAGCGTGTTCAGAATGGAGGTTTCGTCGTCGACGACTAGGACGTGGCCACGGAGCATGGAAAAACGCTAGCGAAACTGGCAGCAGAGCGCCATGCGCCGCGCGCCGAGTGGGGAGCCGAGCGGCGGGCGCGCGGCATTTCATTAGAAAAATACCTAGGTGATGAGTTTCCCATGACGCGCACGAAACGACGGAAACATGCGCTTCTACGAGGTCTGACGCGAGAGTGGAAGTTCTGCCGAAACCAATCGAGCAGTGCTAGACTACGGGCGCTTCGGCTATGACAGAGGCTGCACCCACTGCACAGGGTTCGTTGGAGGCGACTCCGCTCGGGCACCTGCTGGTCTACGGCCTCGATCGGATGCTGACGGGGACTCTCGTGCTCGAAGAGTCGAATGGTAAGCGTCATGCCATTTACTTCGAAGGTGGCGGCCCCTCCAAAGCGAAAATTCAAGACCCGATCTTGTTTCTGGGGCGGGTTTTGGTCGAGCAAAAGAGGATCAGCGAGGACGTGTACGAGCGCACGCTCCGGCAGGCCACCGAGCGCGGCCAGCTGCATGGCCAGGTACTGCTCGAACAGGGCCAGCTCGACGAGCACGCGCTGCGCGAGGGGCTGCGCGAGCAACTCTCGCGGCAAGTCCTGTGGATGTTCGGCCTGCCGCCAGATACCCTATTTGGATATTACGATCGGCTCAATTTTCTCGAACATTGGGCTGGCGATGGTGTGCGCGCCAAGCCGCTCGCGCTGATCTGGCGCGGCGTGCGCGAGTACGTTCACGCGCGGCACATGGAAGAGGTGCTGGGACGCTTCGGGGAGCAGCTGATCTTGCTGCACGTGGACGCGCCGATTCGGCGTTTTCACTTCGATCGTCACGAACAGTCGATCATCGACGTGCTGCGCGCCAAGCCGCAGCCGTTGAGCGAGCTGCTCGGGCGCGGCCTGGCAGACCCCGCGTACGTGCGCCGCTTGGTGTACGCGATGCTCATCACGCGCCAACTCGAATCGGGCATTCCCGGGGTGGAGCCGGTGGGCGTGGACGAAGCGCCCTCGTCGTCGCGTCTGCAGGTCGCGCCGGCCCAGCCCGTGCCGCAGCGAACTCCACGCCAGCCCCCGGTCAGTGGCAGCGCGCAGCCGTCCGAGGAGCCGGCGCCTGCGGCGAAGCCCGTCGAGAGCCCCGAGCAGGCGGCTTTCAGGGCGGAAATCCACGAGCGGGTGGCGCACGGCGGTGCGGACTATTACGAGCTTTTGGGCGTCGCGCCGGACGCCACGCCGCCCGTCATTCAAGCCGCGTTTTTTCAGCTCGCCAAGAAGTGGCACCCGGATCGCATTGGGCCGGAGCTCATGGACGTGCGCGAGCTTTCGAGCAAAGTCTTTTCTCGCATGAGTGAGGCGCACCAGATTTTGTCCGATGCGGCGCGGCGCAAGGAGTACGACGAGCTGCGAAAGAGCGGCGCGGGCAGCGCCGAAGAGCAAGAGCAGGTGCAGCGGGTGCTGCGCGCGACGACCGCCTTTCAGAAGGCCGAGGTGTTGATGAAGCGCAACAACCTCAGCGCAGCTGTGGAAGAAGCGCGCAAAGCCGTCGAGCTCGATCCGAGCCAGGCCGACTACATCGCGCTCTTGGCCTGGCTGGAGTCGACGCAGCTCAACGCGAACCTGGAGGAAATTTTGGCGCGCGTCGAGAAAGCGCAGCGGCTCGAGCCGAACAACACGCGCATCCGCTGGTATCGCGGTTCGCTGCTCAAGCGCCTGGGCAAGAGCGGCAAGGCCATGGGCGATTTTCGGTTCATCGTGGAAAATGACCCGCGCCACCTCGACGCCCAACGCGAGATCCGGCTGTACGAGATGCGCAAAGCCGAGCAACGGCGAACCGGTCAGAAGTCGCCGAGCGACCGCCCCAGCGCGGCGCCGGGCCGACCGAGTGCAGCGCCACCGGCCGAACGTGGCAGTGGCCGCTTCGGCAAGTGGTTCAAACGCTGACCGTCAGCGCTTGCGGGTGATGCTGACCCGGGTCACACGCGTGGGGCCGAGCTCGCTCGCGCACACTGCGACGGACAGGCGCTCGGCGCCCACGAGGCACTCGCTGTGTGCGCTGCCGAGCTGCAGGTCGACATGGTTGCCTGAGCGTTCGATCTGCAGGCGGCCGCCGGCGTTGCCCGCGGCCAGGGCTGGCAAGGGGCAGGAGCCGCTCGCGTCGCTGGCTGCCGCGTCGACGAATTGGCTGCTGCCTAGCCGCAAGCTCGGACTGACCGGGGAGGAGAACTCGAGCACGCCCGAAAAGTCGGCGAAACGCGCGTCACTGAGCCAAACACAGGGCTTGCGAGCGCCACTCGTGCTGGCGGTAAATGCCAACGCTCCCGGCCCATCCTCGTAGCTCAGCTCCGCGCTCGGCGCCTGATCGGGGACGAGGTGCCAGGGACGCGAGGGGTCGTTGGGGTCTCGGGGCGTGACCAACGCGACGTCGTTGCTGAACGCGGAGCGCGTGCCCAAGCGCAGCCCGTCCAGCACGACGCCTTGCGCGTCTTCCGTCAGCCAGGCGAACGAATCCAGGCCCATGGCCACGAAACGCGCGGCGGGGAGCGCCAAGTCGAGCTCGAGCTGAGTTTCGAACAGCTCGAAATCCGCGTGCCAAGGATCGAAACGATACAGGGCGGGCGCGCTCGGCGCGCCGTCAGAGCTGCCGGGCCGCCCGCTGCCGGCGATCAGCCAAGGGCCGCCATCGCTGCCCGGGAGCAGGCTCGGATGCCCCGCGCTGAGCGGGAAATCGAGCGCAGTCAGCGCGCCATCCGCGGAGATCCAATAAGCTTCGAAATGCGCAGCCTCGGCTGCGCTCGGCCGTGGCGGGCAACCGCGCAGGCATTCGCTCGCGCAGTCCTCGCCGGCAAGAGCTTCACGATCTTCGCAGCCGCCTACCGCCAGCACCGCGCCGCCGGGCAGCGCCGCGTACGCGCGATCGAAGCGCGCGGGGAGCGAGATCGTGCCGTCGAATGGGGCGGGCAGCGGGCTCGCGTCCGCGGCCCGCCATTCGAGAGCGCCCACAGGCCTGCCGTCGACGTCCTCGCCGCCCGCCACGAACAGCCGTCCGTCGTCCAGGCGCAACACCGCCGGCGCGCTGCGCCCGATGTGGAGCGACGTGAGCACATTGCTAGTGCGCGTCAGCGGCGAGACGACCTGCACGAAGCTGGAAGCTGCGGAGGCCTCGGTCCGCCCGCCAATCAACACGGTTTCCCCGCTTTCCAGCAGGGTTGCGGCGTGCCGAGTGACCCCCACGGACAGCGTGATGAAGTCGGCCTCGAAGCGACCCGTGCCGGGGTCGTAAACCTCGCCCGTGTCATTGACCATCTTTGCCGGGCTGTCACTCTCGTGAATCGGGTATTCGCCGCCGGCCACGAGCAGCTTTTCGCCGAAGCCGCTGACCGTCGCGAACGAGCGCGGCCGCCGCATGGCGGCTCGCGGGTCGACCACGACGCTCTGACCCGTGCGTGCATCGAAGGTCAGTGCACCGACCACCGCCGAGCTCGAAAAGCCCTCGCTGCCCGCGATCAACAGCAGACCGCTCGCGCTGTCGAAGCCGAGCGCTTCGCCGCCCAGGCCGGCGGGATAGCTGCCTCCGCGGGACAGCTCGCAGCTGCTGCCCTCGGGCCAGAGTAGGAAGTCGAGACCGCCGCTTCCGCGCTCGCTGAAGCCGATGAAGGCTTGGTCCGACGAGTCGGGACGTGCGCTGGCCGCCAATGCCAGGGTGTCACTCGGGAACGTGAGCTTCTGCTTCTGAGCGCTGAGCGACAGTGATTCCACCGTGCTGTTGCTGATGGGAAAGTCGCCGAGCGCGGCCATGCCCAGCTCCGCGGGGGTCGGGACTGGACAGCTTGCCAACGAATGGACCGTCAAAGGCAGCTCGATTTCTCGACTGTCTGGCGCCGAGCAGCCAGAAAGCAGCAAAAGGCCGGCCGCGGCGCTAACATAGCGGGTCCCGATGTTTCCGCAGATCTTCGGCAAATACGTGCTCGAGCGCGAGATCGCTGCGGGAGGCATGGCGCGCGTCTACCTCGCGACCCTACGCGGCGCGGTCGGTTTCGAGAAGCGCTTGGTGGTCAAGCAGATCCGAACCGAGCTTGCTTCGGACGAGGCGTTCGTGACCCGCTTCGTGGAGGAAGCGAAGACAGCGGTCGAGCTCAGTCACCCCAACATCGTGCCGGTTTACGAGCTGGGAGTCGAGCAGGGTGTGTATTACATCGCGATGGAGCTGTGTGAGGGTCTCACACTGTCCGAGGTGCTGGCCGAGACCGGGCCACTCGGACCATTGGAAGGCGCCTATGTCGGTGTGGAGATCTGTCGCGCGCTCGACTATGCGCATCGCCGCGCGCGCATCGTGCATCGCGATGTGACCCCCAGAAACCTGCTGATTGACGATGAGGGCGCGGTGCGCCTGATCGATTTCGGTATCGCGGCACCGGCGACACGAGCCACGGACAGCGCCCGCACCGAGGTTTTCGGCTCGCCGGGCCACATGCCGCCCGAGCAGCTGCAGGGAGCAGAGCTCACGCCGGCCACCGACGTGTTCGCGGTGGGTGTGCTGCTGATCGAGGCTTGGACCGGCTATCCACCGTTCCGTCGCGCCACGGCGCAAGAGAGCGAGCAGGCGCTGTTCAGCGTGCCGCCAGCGATCGACCGGCAACAGCCCTTGCTCGCCCCGTTGAGCGCGCTGATCGCCAAGAGCGTCGCGCTCGACGCCCGTGAAAGGCCGAGCGCGGCCGAACAATTGGCGCGGCCGCTGCGAGAATTTCTGAAGAGCGAGGACAGCGGGGACATCGCGCGGCGACTCGGTGAGCGCGTGCGGCGCGCGCGGCGCCGTTCGCGCTCCGGAAGCCCGTGGCTGCCCGGCGAAGGCGAAAGCGACGCAAATGACCCGGGTACCCGGCCACTGAGCAGCACGCCGCGGGCCACCGCTGAGCTGCCCGGGGGCAGTGCGCCCACCACTCGTACCTTCGCCGCGCGCGACGAAGTCGAAGTTTGGACGCGCAAGCTGCCCCAGACACCTGCGGGTCCCATTGAGCTGCCGGCGACTGCCCCGCTGCCCAGTCCGTCTCCATCGACCACCGGGCCAGTGAAGCCGAGCGGCGCGCACAGCGTGCGCGAGCCTTCGGGGATTTCGTCCAGCAAAGTCAGCCGCGCGTCGCACGGCGGGGGCTGGCTATTGGCTGCGGCAGCGCTCACCTTCGTGGCGCTGGCATTCGCGTTCGCTCCGCGCCCCAGCGTGCCCAAGGCCAGTGTCATTCAGTCCGCGCTCGAGGCGTCCGCGTCGCCGCCCGCTCCGGCACCCGTGAGCGCGGCCAACGCTTCGCCCCAGGCGTCGCTGGCCGCCTTGGCTCCCGCGCCAATTGCCAGCGTTAAGAAAGGCGAGGAAACGACGCACATCCATGCGTCGCCCATGAGCGCTGCGCCGCCTCCCAGCGCGGCCCCCAGCGCCGAGGCGGAGCAATTCGGTGTGCTCAAGATCACCGCCGACCCGCGGGCGGCGGTCGAGATCAGCGGCGCGCATTTTCACCAACTCGGTCAGTCGCCGATGGTCGGGCTCAAGTTGCCGGTCGGCAGGTACCAAGTCGTGTTCCGCAATGACACCTTCGGCACGCCGCTGAATGCACAGGTGTCGATCCTGAGCGGCGTGCAGCGCAGCGTCCATGCCGACTTTCGCCAAGCGGAGCCGGCGGTCAGCGTTCGCTGACGACCCGGACCGCTCAAATCAGGGCCAGCGCCTGCTTTTGACGCAACGCCTCGTACACCGCGATCGAGACCGAATTGGCCAAGTTGTGTGAGCGCACGTGGCCCGGCATGGGGATGCCGATCACCTGTGCGGCGCGCTCTTCGAGCAGCTCGGGCGGCAGACCGACGCTCTCCTTGCCGAACACCAGCGCATCCCCCAATTCGAAGTCGGCATCGAGGTAGCTGCGCCGCGCATGCCCGCTGAAAAACCAAGACTTGGGCGTGCGCTCGGGGCTGTACGCAGCCACGCGCGCCTCGGCATCGGCCAGCGTGTCGTGCTGCAGGACTTCGACCAGGTGCCAATAATCGAGCCCGGCGCGCCGCACCGCGTGCTCATCGATGCGGAAGCCCAGCTTGCCGACCAAGTGCAGCGGGCACAGGGTGGCAGCGCATAGCCGCGCGACATTGCCGGTATTGGGCGGAATTTCTGGCTCCACCAGCACGATGTGGAACGGACGGGGCACGGCGCGCGTGCGTAGGTAAAAGTCGGATTGGATCGGCACGTCGGACAAGCCGCGGGAGTGTAACGGCCCAGGGCCCGGCCGGCGAGGGTCTCGCACGCTGCCTCGCGCTCGGGCGCAGCTTGACGCAAATCCCGCGCGGCAAGTAGCCTCGCGCGAACGGCCATCGGTCCGTTCATGATGAGCGCTCGCTTCGCAGGCTTTGCAGTCGGTTCACTGCTGCTCACCGCGTCCCTGGCGGCGCAAGCCGAGCCTATGGATTTGGCGATCGAGCGCTTGGTCTCGAATGCCTCGAGCTGCCTCAGCGCGGACGGCGCGGGGCGCTTCGAACCGACCAGCGCGCAGGACTGTCACCCGGACAATTTAGCCTTCAAGCGCCTGGTGAATCAGCTCGGCTTCGCGCTCGCTCCGGCGGCCATGCATTCGGCGCGCACGACCGGCTTCGGCGGCTTCAATCTGGCGCTCGAGGCGAGCTACACCAGCCTGTCGAGTGACGCCGATTATTGGAAACGCGGCACGCAGGGGGCTTCCGATCCGTCGACCAATCAGGCCCCGACCAGCAACCAAAGCCCGGCCTCGGTGCTGCAGCAGTACTCGCTCAAGTTGCGCAAAGGCTTTGGCTACGGAGTCGAAGTCAGCGGCGTAGTCGGGTTCCTGCCGCAAACCAGCCTGATCAATGGCGGCGTGGACGTGCGCTTGGCGCTACTCGAGGGCTTTCGCACCGGCGTGCTCGGCATTCTGCCGGACCTCGCGGTCGGTGGCGGAGTGCGCACCATCACCGGCACGCCGGAGCTCCAGCTCACGACCGTGGGCGTCGACGTGCAAATCTCCAAGCCCTTGGTGATTGCCGACAGTTCCAGCCTGACGCCTTGGTTCGGCTACCAATACCTGTGGATCTTCGGCGATTCAGGGCTGGTCGATCTGACGCCGGGCACCAGCGCGCAAGGCGCGTGCAACTACGCTGGGCAGAACGTGCCGGGCAACCCGGACCCGAGCAAGACGCACACCGACGCCAACGGCAAGGTGAGCACTGTCTACGATGGACAGCAGATCTGCAACGGCGGCAGCGCGCGCGACTTCAACAACAACGTCGTCTTCGAGCCGGTGCGGGTGCACCGACAGCGGCTGCTATTCGGGCTGCACTATCGCTATGAAATGCTGCTTGCGGGTGCTCAGGTCATGACCGACCTGCTCAGCCCCTCGGACGCGAATTCAGGCCAAAATAAGGCTGATTTGAAAGACGAGAAGCGCCAGTCGACGGTCGTGCTCGAAGTCGGCGCGATGTTCTGAGCGCGCCCGAGTCCGTAGCTTGGCGCGCTGCGCGCAGCTGCCGCATAGGCCTTCAGTCAGTGCAGCGCAAAGGCAAGCCCGAAGGCAGCGACGGCGAGCGTCAGCAATACGGGAGCGATGGTGAAGTAGGCGGCGCGGCGCGCGGCCAGGCGCGCGGCATCCGGACTGAGCCCGTGCATCCCGATCAGGAATGCCTCCGAAGCCTGCGCAGGCGCGGTCAAGCCCAAGGGCGCTGCACGGCGCGCGGCCGTAAACCCGCTGCTGAGCGCGGTGACGAACAGCCCGAGGGGCAAGGTGATCAGATCCCAGCCGCACGCGTATAGGCCGAAGCGTAGGCCGCGCCCGAAGCGGCGGCCCCCGAAGCGGCGCGCCGCTAGATCGAGCGCTGCGCCGTGCACGGCGTGCAGCGCCACCATCGCCAAAACCAGCAGAAATACCCCGGCTAGCACGCCGCGCAGCACGCTTTTGCGCAACGCGGGATCGTCCAGCAAGAGCCCCGGCAGGCCAGGCAAAAAGAGCAGCGCGAGCAGCCCCACGCCCAGCGCCAAGCCGCTCACCGCGATCGTCTCGCACACCAGGGCGAAGGCCAGCGCGGTCGCGACTTCGCCCTCGGGCAGCGCGCCGAAGAACGTGCGTGCGTGCACCGTGGCCAAGGTGGAGGTTTGCCAAAGCCGGCGCCAGAAGCCCAAGCCCGGACGTTCCCAAGGGATGATCGCGACCACGCCCGATTGGTTCGTGGTGGGTTCTTCGAAGACGCAACCGCCGCACGCCGGATCGCCGCAACCCGCGCACACCACCGTCGCCGGCACATCGATCAAGTCGAAGGCCGAGTCGTCGCGTCCTGAGCGGTCAGAGGACCGCGCATCGGCGCCGGCGCGGGTACCCATGCCCATCGGGGTAGCACGCGCAGCCCAGGCTGGCGAAGATTTGCCGGAATTCCCCGCCGATCAGCGAAGCCGCTCAGTGCAGGGTCTCGCCCCGGCTGGTCTGTTCGGGATCGGGACTCGAGATGTCGCTGACGATGCGCGGAAGATCTTGCAAGGTTCCGCCCAGTCGCACGGCCGTCACAATGCCTGCCACGCTCGTCAGCAGGCTCGCGTAAATCCCCCAACGCCAAACGATTTCCAGCGGCAAGTGGTGCTGCGATTGAGGCGGAGTGGAGAGCAGCATGCAGGCTTCGATCAAGGTCATGGCCGCGAACAATGCGGTCACGAGGCGCACCCCGCGCAGGCGCTGAATGGTGCGTCGAGTCCAGACCAACGGCAGCATCACCAGCCAGCCGGCGGCGCCACCCCACAGCCAGCCGGCCCGCCCGCGCGCGAGATCGAAGCCGCTCCGCACCGAAAGCTCCGGCATGCGCAGCTCGACCCAGGGCGCGAAGAACAGCCCCAGACCGAGCACTGCGATCAGCAGCAGCGCGCCGCGATTCCTACCGAAATAGTTCCAGGGCAGGGGCCGCTGCTCGGGCAGCACGATTTCACCGGCCTCGGCGTCGTCCGCCGCCACGTCCAGCGACTCGGGCAGGTTCTCCATCGGCACCAGCTTCACGCCGCACTCGGGGCATTGGCGTCGCTCCGCGCTCGCGAACAGCGACCTGCAGAAGGGACAGGCCAGGAGTTTTGCCACCGCCCGCAGCATAGCCCATGCCGCACACGCCGAAATCCAGCGCGCCGAGCCCGGCGTGCGCCAGCTAACGCGATGTGTCAAATGCTGCGCGTGTTGCCCGCGCTGGCATCCGCTAGCCTATACCTGACCGCTGCTCGTTCGCTCCCCATGGCGAGCGCCACGAATTCGCGATGACCGAACGCCTTGCTGAACTCCTGGGGCTGCCCCTAGACGCGCCTCACTTGGAAGAAGCGCTGACCCATCCCAGCTTTGCCAATGAGCAACGCACGTCTCGACACAACCAACGGCTCGAGTTTTTGGGCGACTCCGTGCTCGGCTTTTGCGTCAGTGAGCTGCTGTGCGCGCGCTTCCCGCACGCCGACGAGGGCGCGCTCACGCGCATGCGTGCGCAGTTGGTCAACGCCGAAGCGCTTGCCGCCTGGGCACGCAAAGAGGAGCTCGCCCAGATCTTACATTTGGGACGCGGTGCCAGCGCCGCCGGCTTGCGCGACAGCACCAATGTCCTGGCGGACGCGGTTGAAGCGTTGATCGCTGCGGTCTACCTGGACGTTGGCCTGGAGGCGGCGCGCGCGGCTTGCGCTCGTATCGTGGCCGATGAGTTGCAAGCGTTGGAGAGCGACGGCACGCGCGACCCCAAGAGCGAGTTGCAGGAGCGCTTGCAAGCGATCGGCGGTGACGCGCCCACCTACGAGCTGATCGAAACCGGTGGCCCCGCGCACAAGCGTTGGTTCAAGGTGGGGGTGTGCCAGGGCGAGCGGCGCTTGGCGGAGGGCTCCGGTCGCTCAAAGCGAGCGGCCGAGCGCGCGGCTGCCAGCGCGGCGCTGCAACTATCTAATCTGATTGAGCAAATCGTGGAGCCGCCGTGACGGTGGGGGGAGCCGCGCGGCGGCGTTTGCTGCGCGCCCTACTGGTTTTGCTGGGCGTGCTGGCCGTCACGGGCGCGGCCTGGGCGGGCACGTACCTCAACAGCGCGGTGCTGCTCTTGAGCCAAAGCAGCAAGGAGGGCGACTATTTGCGCGCCCATATCGGCGACAAGGAGCTATCCGAGCTGATTCACAAGCTGGCGAGCGCGCGGCTCGAGGCAGCCAAGGGCATGCTGGTACCGAAGGAAGTCGTGCAAGCGCACCCGCACCTGCTCTTGGTGCTCGAGAACTACGAACGCGCGGCGGATGCTGCCACCCGCGGCGAGTCCGAAAAGTTCCTCGTGTACCAGCAGCGTGCGCGCGACGAGGAACGCACCTTTCGCGGCGTATTGCGGCAATTCGGCTACACGTTGCCCGAAGCCAAGCCCTAGCGCCGCTCAGCGTTCGCTGCGCGCGTTCGGGTTTTCGACGGGCACGCTCGAGCCCGCTGCTGCAGCGTGAGCGGCCCTGGCCGATGACACGGGACGCGCAGGTAAGCCCTCGGGGCTGTATGGAAAGCTCTCCAGCAATGCCTCGTGGCTTTCGCTCAGGTACTTGCCGCGCAACGTCGTCAGCAGCTCACTGCGCGCGCCCTCCAAACGTTGACGCTCCAGTACGCGACGGATCGAGCCCGTCTCTTGGGCCAGCGTGCGAGTGATGGCTTTCATGCTGCCACGCCGCCAAATGGCCGCGAAATGCCCGCCCTCCTTGCTTGGCTCTGCGGCAAGCTCGCCGTCGCTCAGCTGGTCCACGGCTGCGAACAGCGCGGGATCGACGCGCAGCGTGGGGGTGTCGGTGTCCCCGTTGGGGTGGATGAATCCGAGATCGCCGTTGCGCAGGTGCGTGGCCTTGTCCAAGGAGCTCTCACGCGCAAATTGGCTCCAGCGCGCGATGCCGTCGCTGCCCTTGGACTCGGCCAAGATCTTTTTGGCCAGCGCTTCGTCGTCGGTCAGGATGCGCCACACGTGAATCCGGCGCGGGGTTTCGAAACGCGCGCGGTTGGCCTCGAAATAAGCCTGAATCTCTGCGGCGCTGATGGGCTTTTGGCGGGCGACTTCCGCCTGCAGCTCGCCGTCCATGGCTTTTCGCAGCAGCTCGCGCTCGCGCCGTCGAACGTTCGGCCGTTGCGAAAGCTGGAGACGTTCCGCCTCCTGGGCGTACAGCAGCTCGGGAACCAACCACGTGTCGAGCACCGCACGCTTCAGCTTATCGGGCGTGTCGCCTAGCGCAGCGCGCTGAAAATCCGGGATGGTGGCCAAGCGACGCGTGAGCGCTTCGCTGCTGATCGAGCCCGGCCCCACGTGCGCGATAGGCTTTGCGCCTTCGCCAAACACGGACGAAGCGCTCAGCAGCAGCATGAGCGCGGCCAGCCGCGCGCTGGAATCGCGCCGAAACATCGGCGCGAGCCTAGCCCTTTTCCGCTCCGCGCTCCCGGCCAAACTCAGGCGACGCGCAGCTTTCGGCTGGCGCGCGCCACGGCCGGGCGCGTCGTCGCCGGACTCTTCACGCTCGTGACACTGGCTTCGCCACAGGTAATACCCATGGTCGAAAGGCGTTGTCGGGCGATGTGCAGCGCGCGCGGGTTCGCGTCGATGCCCGTGCCGACTCGGCCCAGCCGCGCCGCCACCGACAGCGTCGTGCCGCTACCCAGGTACGGGTCCAAGATCGCGTCGCCTGGCTCGCTGCAGGCTTCGATCAAGCGCCCGAGCAAGGCCTCCGGTTTCTGCGTGGGGTAGCCCGTGCGCTCCTTGGCGACCGGCGCCACGATGCTGATCTCCCAGACATCGCCCATCGGGGCGCCAGCAGTCTTTTCGGGGGTAGTGCTCGAACAACGACGCCGGCCCGCAGCGTCGACCACGGCGCGCTGCTTTTTATCGCCCCAGGTGGCCAGCGTGGAGGCGGCCAGCGGCTCGTACAACTGCTGAAAGCGCGGCTGAACGTCGGGGTTTTTGACGTAGCGGAGCAGCACATCGTGCACGCGTTGAAAATTCTTGGTCTTGGCCGGCCAGCGCCGGTAGCGCCACACGATTTCGCTGGCGAAGGCGCGTGGACCGAAGATCTCGTCGCACAGCACTTTGGCGTAGTGGCTCGTCTTCGGGTCGACGTGCAGCACCAGGCAGCCGTCTTCGCGCAAGAGCTCGCGGGTTGCCTGCAAGCGATCGCCGAGCGCGCTCAGGTAGGCCTCCAAGCTGTCCCAACGGTCATCGAAGGCCGGCGTGAGCGTGCGCACGATTTCGCCTTCGGCGTTGCGCCGTCGCCCGACCTCCGCGTGCTCGCGACCCGTTAGAAAGGGCGGATCCAGGTAAGCGAGCGCGAAGCGCTGCGGCCTTCGAGCGAGCGCGCAAAGGGCCCGCAGATTGTCGCCGGAGACTAGCTCGAAGCCCTGTTCTCCCGGCTTTTCGAGGCACAGCTCGGCCCCTTCCGCCGCGGCCGGCTCACGTTTTCCGGCCCACGAAAGTCGCACTGTGGAAAAGTCACCTCGCATCGTTTTGAAATCGTAACTGGGGGCCAGGTGCCTGGGCCAAACTTCACGCTACCCTTGCCCTCGGTCGGCGCGCCGGGTACGGGAACACGACCATGAGCCTGCGCCCTCGAAGCAAAGCGTCGCCATGGCTGCCCGTGGCGCTGGTCGCACTGGGCTTCGTCCTGGCGGGCTGCGAAGCCGAAGCCAAAGACTCGACGCCCGAGCGCGTGGTTCAAGAGTTCATCGATCGCATGCAACGCGTGCACGGCGATCCGCGTGCAGCGCGCTTGGCCTACGAGCTGCTTTGGGTGGACGCGCGCCGCAACCTGGCCGAGCGCGCGAAGCGTGCGAGCGCCGTCGCGGGCCGCGAAATCGCCCCCGAAGAAATGATCGCGCCCTCGCACTTCTCGCTCGCCTACCGGCCCAAAAAGCTCAGCGCGCGCACCGACGGCGATTGGTCCGAGGTCACCGTGAGCGGCGAAGCGAGCGCCACGCAACCCCACGTCGTCAAATGCGTGCGCGAAGACGGCCACTGGCGCGTCGTCCTCGAGCTCCCGCTCCTCTCCCCCATCCAACGCCGCCCCGAAGGCGCTCCCTAACCGCCGCCCCGTCCCCGGCTGACGTCACTTACAACCCAGGACCTGAGGTCAGACTAGACCCAGCGCATTGATTGGGGGGCGCTCGCGGTCCCGCCACGCACCTCTCAGCCCCGCGTAATTCCCGCCGTATCGCGGCTGCGTGGGGCGTTCGGTTCGGCGCTGCCAAGCTCTGCTCGGCTCCCTGAAGGCCGCCAAGATCGCCAAGATTTCCAAGATCGCCAAGCCCGCGGACGTCCAATCAACACACAGCGCACCGGAGAATGCGCGGAGATTTGGGGTTAGCGGTGTGGGTCGCAGCGCGCATTATCGACGACGCGAGCCCGCTCGGCGCAGACCGGGCACATGGGTGACCGCAGACCGGGCTCGGCGCAGACCGGGCACATGGGTGACAGCAGACCGGGAACTCGACGACGCGAGCCCGCTCGGCGCAGACCGGGCACATGGGTGACAGCAGACCGGGCACATGGATGACGCCCAAAAACACGACTAACGTCCCCTCCGACGCTCAGAGACGCAGCGAGCGAACCCCAAAATCTCTCTCTCCCTTGGCGATCTTGGAAATCTTGGCGATCTTGGCGGGCTCTCGGAAATCGCGCATGGCGCTGCCCCGCCGAGAAGCGGCGTTGCGGGCGCTCGTTTCAGAGGCTCGCGTCGTCGCTCCGTGAGCAACCCAATGGGAGCGGAGTGAAGCGTACAAAATGCAAAACGCGCGCTCCTTGCGGGGCGCGCGTTTTGTCATCTACATCGTTTTGGGCGGGGGCCCCAAAACACGACGAGACCGAGAATCAGTTCGCGAAGAAGATCGATTCGATCTCGTTGCGCACGTTCTCTTCGGTCTGAGCGCGGGCGATCGCGATTTCTTTCACGATCAGCGTGCGCGCGGTATCGAGCATACGGCGCTCGCCGAAGGACAGTTGCTTGTTCGCCTTCAGGCGGTACAAGTCGCGCAAAACCTCGGCCACGTCGTAGATCGACCCGGTTTTGATCTTGTCCATGAAGCCGCGGTAGCGACGATTCCAAGTCTGGGTGTCGAAACCGATCGTGCGCTCCTTCAAGATGTCGAAGATTTCGCGAATTTCTTGCTCGCTGATGACCTGACGCAGGCCAACGGCGTTCGCGTTCGACACAGGAACCATGATCTTGCGATCGGTGTCCAAGATGCGGAGGACATAGAAGCGTTGCCGCGTGCCAGCGATGTCTTTCTCATCGATGCTGATCACCTCTGCGACACCCTGTGCGGGGTACACTGCTTTGTCGCCGACCTTGAACTCAACTTCCGGGCTGGACTGCATGAACGTCTCCTTTGACGCTAAACTACCGGGCAACGCGCTCGCAATGGGCACGCCATCCCGCAACCGACTGAACAGAAAGCTCGTGTCTTAAGCAGCTACGCACCGCTCCGTGTCGCGCGGGATGGGTTTGGACGCGGACTGAACGGGTTGGGCATAAACTTCATTCCAGCGAGGTATACGCGGGGCACGGTAACGCGAGCGTTTCCGGCACCGGACTACCGTAGTTCCCAACCGAAGGTTAGGAATCGCCAGGCGCGGCACTCTAGTTGGTAGAACCCGATCTGTCAAGAAATCGGGAACCAAATGTTGCGGGGCCGCGACAATCCCGCCAAAATGTGAGAACGGGCCGAGATTCAGCAGGATGAGCTCGCAAGCACTGCGCAGCTGTACAGTCGTGCTGGGCTTCTAGTGACAGCGGTAGATTCAGCTGGCGCGGCCGGGGTCAGCGGCAAGCTCTTCGGCGAGGCCCCAACGCACTCCTCGATCCGAGACGACCAGTTCCGCTGCACCTGACCACTGTAGCACCGCGCGAGCGATCGCGCTGCCCACGACGAGCACATCGGCGCGCGCGGCCTCCATGCCGGGCAAAGCGCGGCGCTGCGCGAGGTCGAGCGAGGCCAGACGGGTCGCGAGTCGATTGACGGCTTGACACGTCAAGCGATGTCCGTGCACGCGCGTCGCGTCGTAGCGCGTCAGCTCGAGCTCGAGCGCCGCCAGTTGAGTGACGGTGCCTGCGACGCCGACCAAGGTCGCGTTCGCCTCGGGCGTTGGGGCGTCGGCGAGCGCGAGCGCGATATCGTGTTCCACCCGTTGCATTTCAGAGGCCGTCGGCGGATCGCTGTGCACGTGGCGTTCGAACAAGCGCACGCTGCCGATGTTCAAGCTCACGGCCGCGACGATCTGGCGTGAGCTCGCGGTCGAGCTGCCGACGACGATCTCGGTGCTGCCGCCGCCAATGTCGAAAACCGTCACACTTCCGGCCTGTGGCAGACCGGAAAGCGCGCCCGCGAACGTCAAGCGCGCCTCTTCGTTACCGTCGATCACGCGCGGCGGGATGCCCAGGATCGTCGTCGCTCGGGCCACGAACTCTTGCCCGCCCGCGGCGTCGCGCATGGCGCTGGTGCCCACCGCGTCCACGCGAGTCACGCCCAGCTCTCGGAGTTGGGCGGCGTAGTCCGACAAGCAGGCGAGCGTTCGCTCACAAGCCGCTTCCAGCAGGCGCCGATTGCGGTCGACCCCCTCGCCCAAGCGCGTCACCGTGGCGCGTTCGCGCAGCGGACGAAGCGCGCCACCCTCGGACTCGGCGACGAGGAGCAGCACCGAGTTGGTTCCGATGTCGATCGTGGCGACGCGCATGGGCAGGGAGTCGAGCTGAAAACCGGCCTAAACGGGCCTATTTGGTGGCCAGGCTCTTCAGGTTGAGCATTTCTTCCACGTCGGGTTGCACGACCAATTCCACGCGGCGATTCTTCTTACGACCTTCCTCGGTGTCGTTGGTCGCGACCGGGTCGGTGTCGGCGTAGCCTGCTGCGCTCCAGTTGGCGGGCTTCAATCCGCCGCCGAGGCCGGCCTTGTCGGGGGGCGAGGTGAGCAGGATGAGCACGCTGCGCGCGCGCATCGTGGACAGACCCCAGTTGTCCTTGAACTGACCGCCGACCAGCGGCTTCGAGTCGGTGTGACCCGCAACCTGGAAGCGGCGCTTGGAAAGGTCCGCGTCCTTGCCGACCACGTCGGCGACCTGCATCAGGATCTTGCTGCCTTCGGGCTTCAGCTTCTCCTGCCCAGAATCGAACAAAACGTCGCCCGGAAGCTGGATCAGCATGCGATTGTTGCGCACCTCCACCTTCAAGCCCAGCTGCGTCAGCTTCTGCAGTTTGGTTTGTAGAAGCTCGAAACGCTTTCGGATTTGGTCGAGCTGCTCGGTACGACGCGCGTACTCTTCGAGCGCCTTCTTCTGTTCCGCTACGCTCTGCGTCAGGCTGTTCACGTTCACGCCGGTGTCAGCGAGCTGCTTCTTCAGGGTGTCGATCTCTTGAACGGCTTCCTGGTAGTCCGACTGACTCTTCTTGTGCGCCTCGGTCTGCGCCTTGAGCTGTTGGGTCAGGCTCTCGTTCTCGCGGAGCTTCTGGTCCCATTCCTCTTGCGAGTAGCCGCACGCGGTCAGCGCGAGCGACAAAAATAAAAACAAACTGGTGGGTCGTTGGAGGCTCGAAAACTTCATGGGATCACCCTGGGTTGCGGAGCGAATTGGCGCCCGCGCGCAATGCTCGTAAGCCGCTCCCCGAACCGCGTCAACTGCTTGTGTTCACAAGGTTTTTTGTTGGCCAGCCGACTGACAAGTCGAGCTTTTTCGGGTTCTTGAAAAGCACTAAACAAGTGCGCTGTCTGCAACGCCTGCGGCCCTCTTACGCCGTGTTCTTAGCGGCCGTGCGGATCGCAAGTGAATTTTTTTCGTTGACACATCACAATAGGTGGCAATATACGTCTTGCAACATACCCTCGAAGTGGGGGCCAATTCCGGCCCTTGCTCCGAACTGCTGGGAGGCAAATCGAAAATGGCTGCTAAGAAGACCCGTACCAAGTCCGCTAAGAAACCCGCTGCCAAGAAGGCGCCGAAAGTCGCGAAGAAGCGCGTCGCCAAGCGCAAGGTCGCCAAGAAGGGCGCTGCCAAGAAGAAGAAGAAGGCCGCCAAGAAGGCGTGAGCCTTCGCCGGGCTGGTTTCGACCCCCCGACCGCTTCGGCGGCTGGAGCTTCGGTCAGAACAGCCCAGCGGGTACTCGGGCGCGCTCGGAATGAGCGCGCTCGAGCCAAAACAGCGCCCGGCACCGTTCAGCCACGGCTGAACAGCCGAGCCAACCCTGGTTTCTCGAAGACCCGGGTCGAGCACGCAGATGGGTTTCAAACCCCGTCGCGTGCTCGAATAGTTTTGTGGCTCCGCGTCTGCTGACGCTGCCGAGACTTACTCGCCCAAGTACAGCCGCAGCGAGGCCGCAGCAGCGCGGCGATCGAAGCCGATGCCGGCGAGCTCATCGCGCTTCGAGATGTCCTCGAACAGGTGCAGCAGGAAGCCGTGGAACGCGACGCACTCGTCGATCGCGGCTTCGAGACGCGCAGGGTCGACCAGGTCCGTATCCTCCAAGCCGGAGATGGCGGTCATGAACGCGTCGAAGCGCGGATAGTCCGAAGAACGGAGCAGCGGGTAACCCATGGCGCGGAAGTAGGCCAGGAACTCGCGCACGTATTGGAAGTTGTGCACGGCCGCCCAGCGATCTTCGCTCGGTGAATGTTGCGCCTTGCTCGAGAACGCGCGCACGATCTGCGCGAACATCCACACGTCGCGGCGCAGTCGCTCGCTGGTTTCGCGACGCGCGGCGGCGTCGTCGAACACGCTGCCATCCTCGAAGCTCGCGCCTAGCGCCTTGCCCAGAAACAGCACGGCGTTTTGCAACGCGGGGCGCAAATTCTCGATGCAGACATCGACGCGCGTGCGCAAATCGCTGGCTCGTGTCGCGGCATCCAAAGCGGGCAAGTCGTGCTGGAACGTGCGCCGCATTTCCAAGCGCAAGCTGCCCGCGATGCCCTCCAGCGCGCTACGGATGCCGATCAAGCGGTGCCCGCTCGCGCGCAACGTCGCGGAACGCTCGCGGATTTCCCAGGCGCTCTGGCCCATCAGGTCGCGCTCGAAGCCTTCGGCCAGGAGCTTGCCCGCGTTTTGTCGCAGGTAATCGCTGAGCGCGCGGGCATCCGAGCGCAGCACGCTGAGCACGAGGTAGGTGCTGCCGATTTGCTGTCGCCGCCGCTCCACGTCGCCGCCGATGCGAGTCAAGAGCGTCAGGTAGCGCAGCATGCGAAACAGCGACAGGAAGGTGAGCGCCACCAAGCGGTGCGCCTCGGCGCCCGGCACGCTGCGAATCAGCTCCAACACCTGGGCGGATTTGATGCGATCGAACTCGGGCCGAAACTCGAGCGCGTTCAGCGGATTGAAGAACGCGCTGCGGTCGATCTCGCGATACACGCTGGCCAAGAGCGCGTGGAACAGGCGGAACGAGACGCGCGGCGTGCGCAGCATGCCCTCCAGCACCTCATTGGCGGAGGTCAGGCCGTGGCGCAGCGTAATCAGGCTCTCTTGGGGGGTATTTTGCTGGGCGCCCTGGGTCAGCAGCCGATAGCGCGCATTGTCCTCGGGCAGCATCGTCTCGAGGTAGCGATGAAACACGAACGCGCGGTCGAGTGAGCCCAGCAGTTGGCGCGCGAGCTGAACCGCGCGATCCAGACCGTCGTGGTAGGTCTGCAGCGCAAAGCGAAAGTCCTGCGTCACGACCAGCGCGCGTCGTGGCGGCCCCGGGTGATTGCGTGGGTTGGAGAAGCACGCGGTGGCTTTGAGCAGCACCTCGAATTCGAACAGGACTTCGTCCTTGCTCTCGAGTGACAGCTCCTCCAGCCAACTCTCGCGCAGCACGCGGTGCTCGCGGTGAATCGCGCGCGTCCCGCTGAGGAGCGCGCTGTACGGGTCTTCCCCGGGGCCGACCGGAAACAGGCTGCGCCTGGGGAATGCGGTTACCAAATGGCCTCGTCGATACGGGTGAAGGGCGCCACGCTGCGCAGCACAGCGCTCAGGGCGTGAAATTGAACGGGTAGTTGGTGCTGGTTTCCATGGCCCGAGACGACTTCGGGAAGTGGATGCCCCGGATCACCCCCAGCACGCAGTCGACCACCACCGGCGCTTTCAAGGTGGAGCGCTCTTGGTTCAGCTCCGCCAGCTTCACCTTGCCCTCCGGGTCGAGCACGAAGTGCACCACGAGGTCGCCTTTCAGATCCTTTTGATCTTTGCGTGCGTCGTCGTAGCACTTTCGCGCCGCTTTCCGGTTTTCCATCACGATCTTGCGGATCACGTCCATGGTCCGGGTTTCGACCCCGGTGCTGCCGTTCACGGCTGAAGGTTCGGCGGCAGCGGCTTCCTTCGCGGCGCCGTCGTCCTTGGCGGTCTTCTCACCGACCCAGCCCTCGTCTTCTCCCGCTGCCGGTTTGGTACCTGCGCCGTCCGGCGCGGCGGTATCGGGCGTGGCTGGCGGCGAGTCCGACGCCGCGGCGGGGGACGGCGTGCTGCCACCACACGCGGTCGCCACAAAGGCAGCCAGCATCATCAGTGAGGAGAACGAAAACGAAGGGGACGGAGAAGCGACGCGCATGGCGCCCGATACTAACCCGCTCGCGCGGGCCGCTGCCGCACGAAACTCAGCACCGGCGGCGCGCGTTGCGCTGCGGCGGCAAAAATGCGCTCTTTGCCCGAGCTCGCGGCTCAGCCGGCCTTGAGGAAGGGCTGCCACTCTTCGAATGGTTCGCGCATCACCATCGAGATTTGCTTGGCGGTCGACCAGCGCGGCCGCTTCGGCTCCTTCAGCAGCTTCATGCCGGCTTCGAGCGGCGTGCGGCGGCCCTTCTTGAGATTGCAGCTGCGGCACGAGATCACGAGATTCGTCCACGAATCCTCGCCGCCGCGTGAGCGGGGCTGCACGTGATCGACGTTGAGCTCTCGGTGGCCTGGGCGCCGCGAGCAGTATTGGCACTGAAAATCGTCTCGCAGCAGCAAGTTCTCGCGCGTGAGGCGCACCGATGCGCGCGGCGTGCGCTCGTAGCGCAGCAAATGCAGCACACGTGGCACGCGCAGCGCGCCGCCGACGATGGGCAGCGAGTCATCGGCGTGTCGCACGGGCAGGCTACGCCAGAGCGAGAAGTCGTAGGTGTCTCCCGCGGTATCGACCGCGTGTCCCACCCCGCCGTAGAGCAGCACCATGGCGCGCCGCGCCGTGGTGACGCTCACCGGTGCGAAGAAGCGATTGAGCAGGAGAACCGGCAAGTTCAGCACATCGCGCCGGCCATCCGCGTTTCCAGTGACTGCTCGTTCCAAAGCGTCCACTGACTTTCAGGCTAGCATAAAAAGCCACGGATCCTCACGGGTCACGCTCGACCGCGCCTCGATAGTGGGCTATCTCCGGCTCGGCCTTCGACTTGGCCCGCGGTTTTACGCAGCGGGCGCAGGTCCTGGCACCCCAGGTATCGATGTTGAGATCTGCTTTAGGTTCGGTGTTGGCGTCCCGTCTCGTGGCCGTCATGGGTTCGTCTGCCATCATTTGGGGCTGCGCCGCCGGCGGCCCGTCGGAGGCCGAATGGCCGCCGGCCTCCAAACGCTGGTTCGATCGCGGCGACGCGAGCTTTCGCCAGGGTGATATCGAGGACGCCGAGAGCGCGTCCGAGAACGCTTTGCGGGTGACGCCAGATCGCGAGGAAGTGCGGCTACTTGCCGGGCGGATCGCGCTCGCCAAGCTGGAATACGCGCGCACTTTGCAGGTGACTCAGGGGCTCGAGTCCAACGAGGCGCGTTCGCTGCGTGGGCGGGCCTATTGGTACTCCGGGGACATCGACCACGCGGCGGACGAGCTCGAAAAGCTGGTTGCCGACCCGGAGGTTCGCGACGCTTGGGCGGTAGAAATCGCCAAGCTCGCGCGACGGGGCGTGGGCCGGAAACCTTTCGAAATGAGCGGCGGGCAGGTCGGCGTGACCGACATGCCGCGCACTGGCTCGACCGCAATGATTGTGCCGCTGGAAATCAACGGCGAGCCAGGGCTCGGTCTGATCGCGACCGGCACTGCCGAGGCCGTGATCGATTCGAGCGGCGGCGCGCAGCCGACCTGGGTGTCGCTGCGCTTCGGCGAGAACGTCGAAGTGCGAGACGTGCCCGCGCTGGCCAAGGATCTGTCGGGCATCTCGCGCCAAGTGAACGCGCCGATCAAGATCCTGCTGGGCGTCAACTTGCTCCGCCACGTGCACCCCACGTTCGACTTGATCGGCGGCCAGTTCGTGGTGCGCCGCTACGAGCCGCCGCCCCCGCCGGTGGCGACCACGCTCAAGGTCAGCTACGTGCGCGGCGGGGGCATGTTGCTGCGCGGGGCATTCGGTGCGGAAGCCACCTCGGCTCAGGCATCGCTCTTGGTCGACACATCGATCGTTTATCCGGTGGCGCTGGATAGCGGCGGTTGGAAGAAAGCCGGCGTCCCAGCCTCGAGCCTGCGCGCCGTGCCGAACGGCGGCACGATGAAGTCGGGCACGGTCCCGCTGCTCAAGCTGGGCGCGTTCGAGTTGCCGAGCGTGCCCGCGCTTTCTGGCGATGATCCAGTGAAGGAGCGCGAGCAGGGCTTGGGCATCGAGCTCGATGGTTTGCTGGGCTCGGGCTTGCTGGCAAATTTCCGCGTCACACTCGCCGATGGCGGGCGCACGATGTGGCTGGAAGACATGCCGCGCGAGGCCTTTGCACCCGGCAATCCAGCGCTCAACATTCCGGAAACTCCGGACGATGCGCCGGACGACGCAGCGGAAGAAGAAGACGCGGCGCCTGCCGGCAAATCGGGCAAGCCGGCCGCTGGCAAGCCCGCCGCCAAGCCTGCGACGCCCGCCGCTGCGCCGAAGCCCGCCGCTCCCGCCGCGCCTGCCACTCCCGCCGCGGTGCTGCCTGTCAAACCTGCCGCAGCACCGGCCAAAGGCGTGACGAAGCCGTGAGCCCGAGCACGCAAATCGCGCTGTACGCGGGCAGCTTCGACCCGCCGACCTTCGGTCATTTGGACCTGGTCGAGCGGGCTTCGAAGCTCTTCCCGCGAGTGGTGGTCGCGATTGGCGTCAATCAGGCGCGCGTGCCTTTGTTCTCCGTCGAGGAACGGCTGGCCCTCATGCAGTCGATCTGCGCCCCCTACAGCAACGTCGAAGTGGCCTCGTTTCGCGGACTGCTCGTGGACTACGGCAAGAACATCGGTGCACGCGTGATCGTGCGCGGGCTGCGCGCCGGCACTGATTTCGAGTACGAGCTGCAGATCGCTCACGCCAACGCCGACCTCAAGCCGGAGATCGACACCGTGTTTCTGCCCACGCGCACCAATTACGGCTTCATCTCGGCCACGCTGGTGCGGGAAATCGCCAGCTACGGCGGTGACGTCGGTCGCTATGCTCCGCCTGTGGTGTGCGCCGCCCTCCGCCGAAAATTCGACGCGCCCTAATCCCCCCCTAAGCCCGTGCCCGTGCCCGTGCCCGTGCCCGGCTTCGTCCCTGTCTCCAACCCGTGGGGGTCTCACGCTGAAAAATGGAGTTCGAATTCGAACTGAATCCGAACTCCATTTTCAAGCGCGGGAGGCAGCTCCTTGCGGGCACGTGTGTGCGCTCGCACCCCTTCAGGTGTCGCGAAGCGCGTCGCTCTCGCGTCGCAGCTCATGGCAACGCACTAAATCGGTGCGAGGCGTCTTTGACGGCGCGACCAATGCTTCGAACGGCCTTCCTGTGAGGTCGCCAAGATCGCCAAGATTTCCAAGACCGCCAACTGCCGACAGCGTCTCAGAACTCGGAGCGCACCTGAGCATCACGCGGAATTTTTAGGGGTTCGCACTGCGCGTCGAAGGTCACTGTTCACGACCGTCATTCGTTCATGCGAGAGCTACGTCGAGCACGACGCAATCGGAATGCAGTGTGTAGCCCAGAAGACAGGTGGCCCTTTCGGTCGGCTATCGAGCACAAGGTGGCGCGGCCGCGCGTCGAAAAGGCGCTCACGTAGTATAAAATGAGAAGCCACACTTCACTCCGCTAACCCCAAATCTTCTCGAGCTCCCTGGGACCCATCCGTCTGGATTGGACGCCCTGAGATCTCAGCGATCTCGGCGATCTCGGCGATCTCGGCGGCCTTCTGGGAGCCGATTCAAGGTTGAGTGGTGTGGGGTGCGGCGGGCATCCGCGGCAGCCGTGTGCCCGCACCTCGACGCCGAAGGCTGCGACGAGCTGCGACGGATTTTGTGACCATCAATAAAGATCACGATCCGTGAGGAGATCGGGCACGGGCACGGGCACGTTTACGGGGGCGTTGCTCTCAATACGCCGCGTAGGGCGTGGGCATGAACAGCAGCGCGAACATGATCAGGCACAGCCAAGCGACGGCACGTCGTCCGCGGCCGAGCTCGCCGGGCTCGAACGGCGGGTGATCGGCGCCGCCCGAGACGCGGCCCACGAGCCCCGTGAAGCCGTACCAAACCAACCAAAACAGCGAATTGGAGATGGCCAGCACGTAGCCGAGCGAGCTTCGGTGCAGCAGCACGGGGCCGACGAAGCGCAGCACGTTGAAGGCGAACAAAAGCAGCAGTGAGCGACGCACCCAGCGCGCGATCGCGTTCTGCCGCTCGCCGAACAGGGCAAAGGCGATGTGCCCGCCGTCGAGCTGTCCCCAGGGCAGCATGTTGATCATGGTCACCAGCAAGCCGGCCCAACCGGCGAGAGCCGTCGGATGCAGCTGGACGTCCGAGCCGTCCGGGATCGGGCCGGCAAAGACGCGCTTCATCAACAGGTACAAGAGGCTCTGCCCCTCTTGCTGGTAGTGCTCGGGGCTCGCTCCAATGGGCGACAAGGAGAGGCCAATGGCCAGCACTGGCAGCGCGACCAACATGCCGGCAAGGGGCCCGGCGGCGCCGATGTCCAAGAGCGCGACCCGCGAGCGGATCCGGCCGCTCATGCCGATGATCGCGCCCATCGTACCAAAAGGGCTCAAGCGCGGCAGCGGTATGAAGAAGGGCAAAGACGCCGGTACGCGGTGCCAGCGCGCCGCGATGTAGTGGCCTGATTCGTGCGCGATCAGGATGGCCAAGAGCGGCACCGCAAACTGCCAGCCCCGCCAGATCTCGACGATGCGGCGGGGGTCGAGCGATTCGCCCAAGGTCGGATCGGCGTCGGTCGCGCCCGTCCAAAACACGCTGATCGCCGTGAGCACGAACAAGAACAGCGGCAGGCCGTACTTGGTGGGCTCCCGCTCCTCGGGGTAAGCGTCACTGTCGTGCTGCGCGGGGAAGCCGGGACTATCGTTCATGGCTCAGTGATTCACGGAGCTTGAGCGACAGACGCTCGAGCTGCGGTGCGAGCTCGGCGTCCAGAACGCCGATCTCGGTTTCGATGCGCAGGTTCCCGCGGCTGCGAGCCGGGTCCGCGCGCACCACCACGACGGCCGCGTCCAACCCCAGCGCCGGCAGCGAAAGCTCGAGCAACTTGGCGTCTTCCGGCTGAGCGACCAGGGTGATGCGCCGGGCGCCCCGCGCTTCGCTCAGCGCCTGACGAGCCAGGGCGATCACCTGTTCGGGCGCGACCCGTAGGCTTTCGCCGAGCAAGCGCTCGGCGAGCAAGCGAGCCAGCTCCACGCTGCGATCGAGCGCGCGTTCGTCCGCGCGCGCTTCGTGCTGGCGAAGCGCCAACGCGCGCACGGCGATTTTGGCGGCGGCGTCCGCGCGGGCTTCGGCTTCGGCGCGTAGCCGAAGCTCGGCGGCAGCGCGCTCCGCGTCGCTGATCAGCTTGGCTGCTTGGACTTCGGCGGCCGCGATCAGCGAGCGCGCGCGCTCCGCGGCTTCCAGCACCTCACGCCGCACGACCTGGCCGCGCGGCAGGGTTTTTTCCTCGATTTCGCGCGAGACCGGCCGAGCCGCGCTCGAGTCGTCGGCCTTGATCACCCGGCCCACGCCGAGCTTCATTTGATGGACCGGGCTTCGAGAGCGGCGCTGATGCGCGAAAGCTCGCCGGCCAGCGCTTCGGCGCGGCGTTCCCGTTCAGGGTGCGAAAGACCACGCGCGAACGCGCGCGCAGCGCCGTGCGGAACGCGGAACGGCTCGAGCAACTCAGTCCCTCGGCCGCCGAACAGGTAGCGCATCGCGGCGAAAGCACGCTGAAAATCCGAGCTTTCGAAGCCTGCCATGGCGATCACACCGCTTCGATCACGACCGCGACGGCCTCACCGCCGCCGATGCACAGCGTGGCCAAGCCGCGCCGCGCGTTGCGCGCCCGCAGCGCGTGCACGAGCGTGGTCAAGATGCGTGCGCCCGAGGCGCCGATCGGGTGCCCCAGGGCCACCGCGCCGCCATTGACGTTGACGCGCTCCGGGTCGAGTCCGGTGAGCTTGCCGCAGGCCATGGGCACGCACGAAAATGCTTCGTTGATCTCCCACAGATCGATGTCGCCCGGGCGCAAGCCGAGCTTGTTCAGCGTGACGGCGATGGCCGCGGCGGGAGCCGTCGTGAACCACTCGGGCGCCTGAGCCGCGCTACCATAGCCGACGATGCGTGCCAGCGGAGCGAGCCTGCGCTCGCGCACCGCGCGCTCGCTGGCGAGCACCAGCGCGGCGGCGCCATCGTTGATGCTGGAGGCGTTGGCTGCGGTGATCGTGCCGTCTTTCGTGAACGCCGGCTTGAGCTTGGCGAATTTGCTGGGATCGCCGCGGCCCGGCTCTTCGTCCTCGCTGACCGAGAGCGCGTCACCCTTGCGTTGTGGCACGGAGACACTGGCAATTTCTGCGGAAAACGCGCCACTTTGCTGAGCGACATGAGCGCGGCGGTAGCTCTCCGTGGCGAACGCGTCTTGGGCCTCGCGCGTGAGATTGTATTCCTTGGCGCACAGCTCGCCGGCGTTGCCCATGTGAAAATCGTTGTACGGATCCCACAGGCCGTCGAAGATCATGCCGTCGACCAGCTTGCCGTCGCCCATGCGATAGCCGGTGCGCGCTTCGCGCAAGTAGTAGGGCACGTTGGACATCGACTCCATGCCGCCCGCGACCACGACCTCGGCGTCGCCGAGCAAGACGGTTTTGCTGCCGAAGACCACGGCTTGCAGCCCGGAGCCGCACACCTTGCTCACGGTCGTGGCCGGAACCGTATGCGGAATACCGCCAAAAATGGCGGCCTGACGCGCGGGCGCTTGGCCGATACCGGCGGACAGCACGTTGCCCATGAAGACCTCGCCGATCTCCTCGGGCGTGAGCCCCGCGCGTTCCACGGCGGCGCGAATGGCGATGGCGCCCAGGCGCGGCGCGGGCAGGCTGGCGAGCGTGCCCAGGTAGGAACCGATTGGCGTGCGGGCGGCGCCCACGATGTAAACGGGGGGAAGCGTGCTCATCCTAGCCTCAGGCGAGTAGGCCAGCTTGGGCCAGATTTTTACGCATGCGCGCGTCCGGCTCTTCGAGATTCGGAGTGAACGGCGTGCCGGTGATCAGGTCGACCGCCTCGATGTAGCGGCGCGTGGCTTCCACGCGCACGCCATCGGGAATCACCGGGATCGGCCCTTCCCCGCGGTAACCTTGGTCGACCAGGTAGCGGCGCACGTATTCCTTGTCGAAGCTCTCCGGATCTTGGCCGGCTTCGAAGCGCCCCTCGTAGCTCGCGGCGTACCAAAAGCGCGATGAGTCGGGCGTGTGCATCTCGTCGATCACGACGATTTGCCCGTCGGGGGTTTTGCCGAACTCGTACTTGGTGTCGACCAAGATCAGGCCGCGCGTGGCGCACAGCCTTTGGCCCTCGCGGAAGAGCGCCATGGCCATTTCCGCGGCAGCGTCGAAGTCGGCGGCGGGCATGCCCGAGATGCGCAAAATCTCGGCGCGCGACGCGGAGATGTCGTGGTCACCGTGGGGAGCTTTGGTGCTCGGAGTGAGCAGGGCTTCCGGCAGCTTTTCGTGCTTCTTCAAGCCCTCGGGCAGCTCGTGGCCGCAAAATTCACGCTCGCCGCGCTGATAGTGGACCCAGATGCTGGTCGAGGTCGTGCCCGTCAGATAGGCGCGCACCACCATCTCGACCGGCAGCGGCGTGCACTCCTTGGCGATCAGCACATTCGGGTCGGGCACCGAAAGCACGTGGTTCGGGGCGACGTGCGCCGTGTTCGCGAACCAGAACGCGGCCGCGTGGTTCAGCACTTGCCCTTTCAAAGGCAGCGTGCCGAGCACGTGGTCGAATGCGCTGATGCGATCGGTGACGACGATCACTCGTCTTCCGTCAGCGGTGCTGTAGTTGTCGCGTACCTTGCCCTCGTACTTCTTTCCCAAGCGTGGAAAGTCGCTGCGATCGAGCGGGTGCGCGAGTGCCTTTTGAATCAGGGAAACGTCCACCAAAGTGGGCAAAAGCTAACACTATCCAGCGACCTTGGTAGGCATCCAGGCAACGTTCTGGTGTGCCGTCGTGAAGGTTTGATGATAGTAGCCGGATTTGCACCGATTTCCCGCCAAGCTATGCAGACCCTAGCCTTCGGAACGCCGCGTAAATTGCCGAGACCGAGCCAGGTGCTCGGTCGTGTGGCCGTGCTGGACATCGCGTTTGCGGGTGCGGGCAGCGGGGGCGGGTTTCCCAAGATCACCCAGCCCTTCATCGAGGGGCTCGGCGATCGCCTGCGCGTCTGGGTCGATCACCACGATCACGAGCTGCACGAGAGCTTCGCTGCCGATGCGCGCTTCGTGCTTTCGACCAAGGCACAGCACGGGGCGTGTCCGGAAATGATCACCGAGGAACTGGTGGCGCGGGTGGGTGTGATCGACACCATCGTCTGTCACACGGATTTCGACGGCTTGGCCAGCGCGGCCAAGTGGGTACGCAATGGCGTCGAGGCCTATCCCGGCTGTGACGATGACGCGCGCGCCATCGATACGCGCATGGGGACGCCCAGCTCGATCGCCAATCGCTTCGACCGCGCGCTGCGTGCGAGGCCGCGAGACGAAGGCCTTTTTGGCCTGATTGTGCGGCATTTGGCGACCGGGCTGAAGGACGAGTCACTGTGGCAGCCGATCGATCGCGCAGCCGAGGATCTGATCCCGATCGAGCGTGAGACGCGGCGTGCGGCGGAGCGCTACCAGCGCCTCACGCCCGGCGTGGCCTACCTCGAGCTCGGCCCCGAGTTCACGCGCGTGGACAAGACGCTGCTGCTGTTGCTCGGCCAAGAGCGCGAGCCGGTCAGCGTGGTCGTCGATCGCGACAACGTGAGCGTGGCGGCGCGCTTCGATAGTGGGCTGAACTTCGTGACCCTGCTCAAGCTGGGCGGCGGCATGCCGACGCGCGTGTCCGTCCCGCGCCCGCGCTTGGCTGAAGTGCTGCGCGCTCTGGGCGTGGATCCGAACCAAGCGGGAGTCGGAATTTGAGGCTGAGGACGCGAGTTTGGGCTGGTTTTTGTGGGCTGCTCGGCTTCGCGCTGCAGGCTATGCCGGCGCGCGCGGCAAGCAACGTGGTGGCCTTTGCGGCGCCGGGTGACGGCCAAGGCGGCTTGGCCGTCGGCTTCGACGCGGCGGGCGCGCTGCGCCTCGCGCCCTGTGCGGCCAAGGGTTGCAGCATCGAGCGCGGCAGCGAGGTCCCCTTTCCGGCCGAGCTGCGGCCGGTTATCTCGAACGCGCAGTTCTCGGTGGTCGGTATCGGCGCAGGCCGGCGCGCGATCGTGGTTTCGGTGAGTGACGCGCGGGCGCTGAAGTCGTGGTCGGCGGTCGTGACGGGCGGCTTGGGTGCGGGCGCGCCGAACCTCATTTTCGCTGGATTTACCGGGTTTACCGCGGGCGAAGACGGCATGCGGCGCGGTCAGCGCGTGGAGATCTCGCCGCCCGATGAAAACGGCGTGCGGCGGATCGTGATCGGCGAGGTGCAGGAAGACTTGTCGCTCTGTGGGCGGCCGGCACTGCTCGCGCCGCAGCTGCTGGTGAGCAGCGACTTGAAGCTGCATCCCGCCAAGGTGCAGCGCTTGAGCATCGAGGAACGCGACAGCGCGCGGCAAGTGACCGCGGTGCGCGTGGCAGAGGGTGACACGGCGGGCGTGGGCGTCGGCGTGCTGCGCGCACAGGCGGCCACCAGTGCCGTCGGCAGCCCCGCTGCGTTGACCGACGGCAATCCGGACACGACCTGGGCCGAAAACCGCGGCGGCGCCGGGCGCGGTGAGTTCGTGCTGCTGAGCGCGCCGCCACAATTGCCCATCTCCGGGCTGGATGTGCTGATTCGGCCGGCCAAAACCAAGGAAGCAGGGGCTGCGCCGCGCGTTTTCTGGCTCGCTTCCAGCCGCGGCTTGGTCGAGGTGACGATGCCCGAAGACGCCTGGAAGTTTCCCGGGGCGCGCTACCGGGTGAAGCTCGAACCGCCGTTGCAAGGCGATTGCTTGGCGCTCGTCACCGAGAGTGCCTTCGACGAAAGTCCGAACGCGCGCGTGACGTTCGCCGAGCTCAGCGCGCGCAGCGAGTTCGATGCTGCGTCCGTGCCGGCGCTTGTTGCTGCGCTGGCCGGTGGCGGTGAGCGCGCTCAGGCCGCGGCAGCGGTGCTGCGCGCGCTGGGACAGCCGGGCTACGAGGCGGTCGCGCAGGCCTACGACGGTCTGGACGAGGGCGGTCGACGGATTGCGCTCGAGGTGCTCGATCAGGCGCCGTGCGAGAGCAGTCTGCCCGTGTTCATCAAGGCGCTTTCCGGCTCTTCTCAGGCGCACGCGATTCACGGCCGCGATCACATCCGCCGTTGTGGCAAGGCGGCTGCGCCGTTCTTGGTGGCCGCCGCCAAAAAGGCACAAGGCCCACAGCAGCTCAATCTGCTCGCCGAGCTCCAGCTCGCCGATGCAGCAGCCTGCGTGGATCTGATCGTGAGCTTGCTCGACGTCGATTCGCGCTCGCGACGCACTTCGCTGCGCATCGCGCTGGCGCGGGCCAGCAACGTGAGCGAAGCCAAGCCGCGCGTGCTGGCGGTGCTCGAGAACCCCGCCGCGAGCGAGCGACTCACGGTCGAAGTGCTGCGCGCGCTGGGCCCTCGCATCGGCGAATTTCAACCCGCGGCGGGCGCGGCGATCACCCGCATTTCCAGCGCGAATGCCAGCTTTCGCACGCGCTTTTTGCTGCTTTCGCCGACGGCCGAGCTATTGAGCCAAGATCCCGCGCTGCGCGCGTCCTTTGCCCAGGCTTTGGCGGCCGATCCCGATCCGCACTTGCGCGCGCAGGCACTCAACGTGCTCAAAGAGCCGACGCTGTTTGCCGAGCAGGTGAGCGCGGCCTTGAACGATCCGGACGTGCGCGTGCGGCAAGCCGCGATCCGCGCGAGCAGTGCTTTGCCGAGCACGGTGCCCGTGCTCAGCGATCGCTTGGCCAAAGATCCCTGGCCGCTGGTACGCATGGCCGCCGCGGACGCGCTGGCCGAAGCCAAGGGCACGCCCAGCGCGGGCGCGGCGCTCTCGCGCGCGATCGACGACCAGTCGCCGCACGTGCGCGCGCACGTGATCGTGGCGCTCGGCGAGCATCCCGCGGGCGCTGAGCTGGACAAAATTCGCGCGCGTTTGTCGGACGAAGACGAATATCCGATGGTGCGCGCGGCCGCTGCCCAAGCCTTGGCTGCGCTGTGCGACAAGAGCTCGCTCGACACGCTCACGAGCTACGCCCACAAGCTGCTCGACCCGATGGCGACGGCGCAGGACCACATGATCGGCTCGGCCGCGCTGCTGGCACTCGGTGACATGCACCCGGCTGATCTAGCGAAGCGCCTCGAGCCGCTGCGAGCCAAGGGAGCGCCCCCCCAAGCCCGCGAAGCAGCGGACGCGATGCTGCAACGCCGCAGCAGCAGCTGCGGCGGCAACGCAGCGCCGAAAGCGCCCCCAACGAAGTCGTAATACAGCCGGACCGCCAGCTGACTCTGGCACGCTCTGGTGGTACGAGGGCGCATGTCTTTTACGTTGGTGACCGGCGCGACCGGGTTTCTCGGGTCGCAGTTGGTTCGCACCTTGATCGAGCGCGGTGAGTCGGTGAAGGCGCTGGTGCGGCCGGGCGCGAATTTGGCGGCGCTTTCCGGGTATCCGAGCGATCGCTTCAAGATCGCGGTGGGCGACATGCGCATCGAGCAGAGTGTGTTTGCGGCGCTCGCGAACTGCACGCGCCTGTATCACGTCGCGGCCCACTTCAAGCTCTGGGACCCGGAGCCGTCACGCATCATCTCGCCGACGGTGGAGGGCATGCGCGCGACGCTGCGCGCGGCTCGAGCGCGCAAGCTGGAGAAGATCGTGGTCACCAGCGCTGCGGGAGTGCTCGGGACCACGACGTCCGAAGCGCCGATGGACGAGTCGCGCGAGTTCAATCTCGACGATCCCGAGGCCTACTTTGCGGCCAAGGTCGCGGCCGACCAAGTGGCGACGGAGTTCAGCGCCGAGGGTTTGCCGATCGTGACGGTGCTGCCGACCACGATCGCCGGCCCGGGTGATTGGAAGCCGACGCCCAATGGCAGGCTGTTGCTCGAGTACCTGAAAACGCCTTCCACCAGCCATTTCCCCGTGTCGGGCGGCGGCCTGAACGTGGTCGATGTCGAGGACGTGGCCGTGGGTCATGTCCTGGCCATGGAGCGCGGGGTGGTCGGAGAACGCTACTTGCTCGGCGGTGACGACCTCACCTTCAGTCAATTGTTCGAGACGCTGTGTGATCTGACCGGTCTGGCCGAGCCGAGCACGCCGAAGAGCAAGGGCTTGATGAAGTTCGCGGGCAGGCTGTTCGAGCTGAACGCGCGGCTGCGCGGCGGCGACCCGCGCACCACTTCGCGCATGGTCAACGACTACGTGGATACGTTCTCGTACGTCACGAGCAAGAAAGCCGAACGCGCGTTGGGCTATCGCCATCGCCCGGCGCGCGAAGCGCTTTCGCGCTCGGTGCGCTGGTATCTGGCCAACGGCTACGTGCCGGCGAAGGAGGCGTCGCGCGTGCGTCTGGAGCTGCGACCGGTGTGACGCCCCGAGCCGGCTTCGTGTCAGGGCTGCTCGCGGCCGTGCTCGCCGCGCTGCCCGCGGCGCTGCGCTTCGAATCGGCTTTGGTTTGGCAGGCGTTCGCCGTCTGTCTGGCGGGGTGTGCGCTGGTGATGGCGCCGCTGTCGGCCGCACTCGCAGGCGCGAGCGTGAGCAAGTTCAGGACCTCGCTCACGTTGGGCGTGCTGCTGGCCTCGCTGCCGCTGTTGCCGTTCGCGGCCCTACTCAAGACCACGACTCACCACCGGCCGCTCGGTGGGGTGACCTTTGCCGTGATCGCCGGCCTGACGATCGTCGGTTTGTCGCTGATTTGTGGACGATTCGTCACCTGGTCGGGTGTGCAGCAAAAGGGCCGCGTGCCGCTCGCGCGCGTGGCGCTGTTAGCCTCGGCGGCGCTCGGAACGGCGCTTTTGCTGCTCGGCCTGGTGCAAGGCCTGCGCGGCGGAAGCGCATACCAAGTGGGCTTTTATGACGCGCTGCGGGTGCTCGCATTGGCTACCCTGGCGGCTCGCGTCCGGCTGCCCGAAAAACAGTTGCCGCGTGTTTACGCTCTCGGGCTTGCGGCCTGGGTCGTGGTGGTTACGGTCGGGGTGTGTCTCGCTCGTGCCCCAGCGACGCAGGCCGCGTTGGCCTCGCGTTCTCCCGTTTTACATTGGCCGCTACTCTGGCTTGGCGGCTGAGCTCCGAAGCGCCATATTTCGGACTGTGATGGGGCGCGCTGCCGCTCGGCTGATTCTGTGGTGCTTGCTGCCGCTACTGCTTTTGGTGGCAGGGTCGGTGTATGCCGCACCCGGGGAATTTCCAGCGCCGCCGCCTCCTCCGGCAGAAATTCGTGAGGGGCGCACCGAGCTTGCCGCCCCACGCGCCGGATCGAAAGCGCCGGACGAAGCGTCGGACGTTGCGCCCACGGCGAGCGCGCTGCCTTCGTCCGTTGCGGACGCGCCGCGCGCAGGTCGGGGCGTGCTTCGGCTGCCGCCCATCCCCGCGGGCTTCAACAGTTACGACGCGGGCTGGGTGCGCTTCATCTATCATCCGTCCAGCCGCGAGCGCGTGCAGCCGCTGATCGCGCAAGCCGAGGCGGTGCGTCATGATTTGACCGAGCGCCTGGGCTTCCCCGTGCTCAGCGAAGTGCGCGTCGAAATCGCGCGTACGCCGGGTGAAATGGCTACATTCGCGCCCTCCGGAGCGCCCTATCCGGAGTACGCCGCGGGCGTCGCCTATTCGGAGCTCGGCTTGGTGCTGCTGTCGTTGACGCCCATCCATGCCGGCCAAGAGCAGGACTTGGGTGAGGTGTTCCGGCATGAGCTGGCGCACGTCGCGCTGCACGACGCGCTCAACGGCCAAGTGGTGCCGCGCTGGTTCAACGAAGGCTTCGCGGTGTTCGCCTCTGGCGAGTCGTCGTTCGGGCGCATGAGAACCTTGGCCATGTCGACCGTGGGCGGCTCGCTGATTCCGCTGCACGAGCTAGAGGGGTCCTTCCCGAACGACGAAACGAAGGCGCAAGTCGCCTACGCCGAAGCCGTCGACGTCGTACGCTTCCTGGTGCGGCGCGAGGACATCCATCGCTTCCGCTCGCTGGTCAGCGAGCTGCGTGAGGGCAAAGCCTTCGAGCAAGCGGTGCTCGATGCGTACGCGGTCGATCTGGCGACGCTCGAGGCCGAGTGGCGGGACGACGCCTCGCGACGCTACACGTTCCTGCCGATCTTACTGAGCGGCACGTTCTTCTGGGTGATTGCGCTCGGGCTCGCGGTCTGGGCCTGGCGCCGTCGCAAGCACCGGGACAAGCTCACGCTGCAACAGTGGGCGCGCGATGAAGCGGTGGAAGACCTGCAGCGCGCTCGCTTGGCCCTTCGCAACGAAGCGGCACGCGTGCACATCGTGCTCGCCAAAAGCAACGAGCTGCCCGTAGCCCAGCTGGCCGCGTCCAACACCGAGGTAGAAGTCCCGGTCGTCGAGCACGACGGCTCCTGGCACACCCTTCACTGAAGCCGAGAAGGGGCGCCCGCACTCCCGCAACGCACCTCTCAGCCCACTCTGTTCCCGGCCCATCCATCGATCCCTGCACGACCCGGCCCCTGCACGACGCGGCCCGTCGCTCGCAGGCTTTGAGCGACTCCGAGAGGGCCGCCAAGATCGCCAAGATTTCCAAGATCGCCAAGCACGCAGGGCGCCCAACCAAGTCGAAACGCCCCACAGAGCGCGAGGGAATTGGGGGTTAGCGGTGTGCGGCGTGGCTCATCATTTCACACCGCGTGAGCGCTTTCTCGATGTCGGTTTCGCAATACTGCGTGAGCGCCTTCTCGATGTCAGAGCGATGTAGCGGACGGCGCCTTCTCGACGTCGGAGCGAGGTAACGGTCGGCGCTGCTCGCGGGACCGACGGTCGCGGACCTCGGCACCTTGCTCGACCCGATCACGGTCGTGAACAGTGCAAGCTTCGACGCCCAGCGCGAACCCCAAAAAAACCGCGTGCCGCTCGGGTGCATTCCGCGCTCTGGGGCGCTGTGAGCACTTGGCGATCTTGGAAATCTTGGCGATCTTGGCGGCCTTCAGGGAGCCGTCGAAGTGCGGGGGGAGTGCTCGGGAGAATTAGCCGTGCTTGCCCATGCTGTGCTGTTCGATGCGACGGGATTCGTCGATCAGGCGCTCGAAGATGCGGCGCACGGTGTCGGCGTCGAGCGGCTCGGGGGCCTGACCGCATAGGCGCTCGAGCATCCTCCGTTCGCGCTCGGGATCGTACACGGCGATGTTGTTTTCACGCTTGAATCGGCCAACGGCGAGCACGACCTTCACGCGCTCTGCGACGAGCTGCAGGATGCGACCATCCAAATCGTCGATGCTTCGCCGTAGTGCTTCGAGCTCCGGAGCAGGCTTCACGCTGCGGACCGTAACATCAGAAGCGGTCCCCGTCAGCGAACTACCGTGGGGCACCCGGACAAGACCTGGACGTTCAGCACGTCCCCCGCCGTCAGCGTGTCGCACGTGGCTCCCACGAACTCGATGCTGCCGTCCCCGCTATATCTCCAGCCATCGTGGTCATTTTTGGGGACGACTTGGTCGTCGAAGTAAACATTGACTAGCTCCGGATTCTCGGGCGCTGCGCTGAGCGGCAGCTCGCAGCTGATTGCCACGCGCGCCCCGATGCTACGTAGCGCAAGGCTGAGCTCGTCGGTATCAGAAACCGCGTAATATGCCGGATCACTGGGCCTCGCCGTGTTGCCCGCGATGGCCAGGCGGTTGAGCATCGAGCGGTAGGCTTCGCTGCCCGGCATGCCGACGACGAAGGTATCGACGCCGGCCGCTCGATAGTCGGCGACTGCGGCCTCGCTGGCATCCGCGTCGACGCAATCGCCTGCGCCGACCCGGGGCGAACAGCAATTGAAGCTATCGTCGCAGGACAACCCCGACAGCGTGAGGTGCTCGATGTTGGGGATGCACGCATCCACCCCGCAACGAAGCCCCAGGTTGCAATTTGGTGCGCCGTCGGTAATCAGCACGACATAAGTCTTCTTGCCGCCGAGCCCGAGGATGGTTGGCTCGAGCTCGCGCAGTGTGGCTGCCGTGGGCGTGCCCCCCGAAGGCGGATTGTTGCCGAGCCGCTGCAGCAGCTCGCTGAGGACCGGGCCATTTTCACCCCTGGCGGCATATTTCGGCGAGTCTCCAGCGCTGAGCGGAAAGATTGCGCCGCCAGGTGCGCAGCCGTCTTGATTGAGCAGTGCCGGGTAGACCGCGGCGGCATAGCGGACCCGGTGACCCACGGCTCGCAGCATGACGCTAATGGCGATGCGCGCATTTTCGTACTTGCTGTACCGGCTGCCGGGCAGCGGATCGATCATGCTGCCCGAGCGGTCGACGACGAAGTACAAATTCGGCGGATCACTGATGGCCGGAATGCGCTGGTCGCCGCACAGCGCCGGGTCGAGGCTGGTGTCGTCGAGATCCAAGTTGGCGTTGCCGTCACCGCCGACGCTGCCCGTGAGCCCGCCGCTCCCGTCGGCTTGCACCGCGGACTCGAAAGGCGCTGGGTGCTCGCGCGAGGCGCAGGACAGCGCGGCGCTGGCGCTCAGCGCGATCCCAAGCAAGGCCCGACTTTGACGAAACACAGACCTAAACCATAGCATTCGAGCGGAAGCCTGCGCCGCCGGTCCGCGTTATGGTGCGTCCGTGACGCGCACCAGGCACCCGACCGAGCTTGTGACCTGGTTCCTGTCGGTGCTCGCCTGTCTGAGCTTCGTGCTCGGCCTTTCGGACCTGCCGTTGCGTTCAGCACCCGAGCGCAAGGCCTCGGAACCGATTCGTATTTCCGAGCAAGAGCGGAAGGGATCGCTGCGTGTGAGCGTGCTGCGTGAGGGCGGTGTCCCGCTGGCCGCCGCGACGGTGCAGGTGTTCTGGGAGCGCACCGGCACCTTCCATTGGATTGCTGCGGAATCCACCGACACTTCCGGACAAGCAACCCTCGCGCGTTTGCCCGTGGGGCGGCTTTGGCTACTCGCGGAGGCGCCGGGCCATGCGCGCGCCTCGAGCACGCTCTTGCTGGGCAACGAGCCACGCATGCTCTCCTTCAGCCTGCATCCAGCGCAAGCGCTGAGCGTTACGGTCAACGACGAGAATGCCGCGCCGATCCCGAAAGCGACCGTGCTCGTAGAGACCGCCGATCCACTGCCGTTCGGCGCGCTCGGCGACGAGCAGGGTGTGGCGCGGCTCAATCGCTTGGGGCCGCCGCCGTGGTCGGTCAAAGCTTCCGCGCCCGGCTACGAGTCGGTCACGCGCGCGGGCGTGCGTGGGCCGCTTTCGCTCACGCTGCGCCGCCTAGCGTCGCTCGAGGTGGCGGTGCTGGGCGTCGATGGCAAGCCCGCTGCGGGTGCTACGGTGATGATCGCCGGCGCCACGCTGTGGCCCGCGCGCAGCGCACTAACGAACGCCGCGGGCAACGCGCGCATCACCGGACTGCTCGCCGGGAGCTACGATTTGCGCGCCAGCTCGGCGGCAAACGTGGCGCCGACTTTGCTCGGCTTTCCACTCGCGCGCGGCGCCAACGAAAAGCTCACCCTGCGGCTCGAACCGGGGCGCACGGTGATCGCCGTCGTTACCGACGGCGAGGGCGCGAGCCCAGTCGTGGTGCCCAACGCGGACGTGGTGCTGGCCGAGGCGGGTCTGAGCTCCTTCCCGCTGCGCGGTCGCACGGGCAGTGACGGCACGGTCGCGCTCGGTCCGATCGCGTCAGGGCCCGCCACCCTGGGCGCTCGCGCGGTCGATTTCGTGGGCAGCGCGCTGGTCGCCGTGCCCGAGGTGTTGAGCGGTCCGGTGCGGGTGCCCCTCACGCGCGGCGGGGCGATCGTCGGTGAGGTCGCGGACGCACGCGGCTTTCCCGTCGACGGCGCCAGCATCGAAGTCGTGGGCAGCGACTCAGGCGGCTTGCCCATCGCGGAAACGCCGGCGTTGGTCGGCTTTCGGCAAAATCACTTTGCCTGGTCTTTGCCCGGCCCGCTGCCGCTGATCCCCGCGGGCGAGCTGGGCGTGATGCCCGGCCCAGTGCCGCCCATCCCCAAGCCCGGCGCGCCGGCCGCGCTGGCCACGAGTGCCGCGGACTTCGACGCTCCTTTGAGCGAGCTTCTGCCCTGGGTCTCGAATCGGGGCGGCCATTTCACGGCCCGCCCCGTCACGCCCGGCCAGGTGCGCGTGATCGTGCGCCACCCGGACTACGTGGAAGGTTCGAGCGAGCTCACCACAGTGATCCCTGGCGGTGAAGCGCACGTAAAAATCGTGCTCTTGCGCGGCGGCTCGCTCGAGGGCCGGGTGCTCGACGATCGCGGTCAGCCGCTGAGCGGGGTCGAGGTCGAGCTGAGCTCGGCGCGCGCGACGCGCAGCGAAACGACCACGACGGCGAGTGATGGTAGCTTTGCCTTTGCGGCGGTACCCGCCGAGCTCACGCTTTCGCTTTCGCGCGCGGAAGATCCGGCGCGGGTCGTGCTGCGCAAATCGCTGCATTTGGCCGAAGGTGCGCACGAAAAGCTGGAATTGATCTTGCCCGCGTTGCGCGACTCCGTGCGCGTGTTGGCAGTCGACGAGGACGCGCGTCCGATCGAGCTGGTCGAGATCGTCGCCACTTCGCTGGAGCCCACGCGCCCGCTGCGCCTGACGCGTTTCACGGATGCCGAGGGCGCGGTCAGCTTCCCGGACGCCTTGGGCGAAAATCTGCGCATCGTCGCGGAAGCTCCGGGCTACGCACGCAGCGTGCAAAGCGTCACGGCGGCAGCGAAGGAGCTCAAGCTCACGCTCCGGCGCGGCGTGATCGTCGAAGGCCGCGTGATCGCGGCGCGCGGTGGCCGCGTCGTGGCCGGCTCCGTCGTCAGCGTGTCTCAGAGTGGGGTGCGCAAGGTCACCACTACTGACGGCGACGGCGTATTTCGGCTGCGCGACATCGCACCGGGTGAGCTCCACGTGCGCGTCGAGCACCCTGAATTCGCCGACGAAGAGGCACTACCGCACGTGGAGTCCACGGGTCGCGCCGATCGTCCCTTCAGCTTGCCGGACATCGAGCTGTACGAAGCGGGTGAAGTCGAGGGCGAAGTAGTCGATCAACGCGGAGACCGCATCGCGGGCGCGCGAGTCATGGTGGGCAACGGCCCAGCCTACGTGCAGGCGGGCAAGACGCTGCGCTCGGTGGTGCTGAGCGACCAGGACGGCCATTTCCTGCTCTCCTTCGTGCACCCGGGCAGCGCCACGATTACCGCCGTTTCCAGCGTCGCCGGCCGGGGCAGCGCGCGCGCGGTGGAGGTCAGCTCGGGTCGCACCACGCGCGGGCTGCGCATTCAACTCGCGCCGCAGGGCGCGGAGGCGGATGCGCCGCTTTCGCAGGGCACGGTGGCGATCGGCTTGGGTGAGCGTGGCAGCGCGCCGAACCTAGAGGTCGTCGTGGTCAGCGTGGCCGAGTCGAGTGAGGCCGAACGCGCGGGGGTCGAAGCGGGCGACGTGATCAGCGCGCTCGATGGCGCCCGCCCGACTTCGATGGCGGACGCGCGCGCGCGGCTGAGCGGTCAACCGGGCAGCGACATCGTGCTCGAGCTTTCGCGCGCATCGAGCACGTTGCGCCTGCGTGTCTTGCGCGAAGCGATCCGACGCTGAGCGCTGGGCGAGGCCTAGCTCAGTGTGCGTCTCGATTTGGGGCAATCCGAATACCGAGTCGATGGCAACGGTTCAGGCAATGTCATTTACATTGATGCCGAGCACTGCCGCGAATGCGGTCGCTCCGTCAATATCGGTATTTAGTGCTGCTGTTGAATGAGCTGAATGCTTGTTTGTTGGCCCTTTCATGCCTAGTCACAGGCGCTGACAGTGGGCCGGTTTGAGCTGTGGTTGGCCGGCTCTTCGAGCGCGGAAATACTCTCGGAACAAGCAGCCAGTCACCTGAGGAGTAGCGATGCAGACAAAGAGTCTGACTCGATGATTGCTACTTGTAATTTCGGGCCATGAATCATACATGACCGGACGCTTGGGGCAGTGTCAGTCGCAAAAGGGAAATTACATGCGGTCAATACTTACAAACATCGTTTCATCGGGATTGATTGTCGCGGGCAGCCTCGCTTTCGGCTGCAGTGCGGACGTGCAGGGTGAGGGCATCGCAGCCAGCAGCAGTGCGATCTCCAACTCGCCGGAGCTGTACACGCCGAAGCCCAGTGAAGGAGCCAAGGGTCAGATCGCGTCTCTGCAGAGCAGCCACAACGCTGCGGATGCCGACCTGATCCGTAAGCTCGTGGCCACGCCGCAGGCCACCTGGTTCACCAAGGGCACGCCGGCGAGCGTGCAGCAGGACGTGAACGTGGTGGTGTCGCGGGCCCGTAATCAGGGCACCCCGGTGCTGGTGGCCTACAACATTCCGTTCCGGGATTGCGCGCAGTTTTCCGCGGGTGGCGCCACCAACGCGGCCGACTACGCGGCTTGGATCGACGGCTTTGCCAAGGGCATCGGTGACCAGCCGGCGATCGTGATCCTCGAGCCGGACAGCCTCGGGATCATTCCCTGGTTCACCTCCTACTACAGCCCCGGGCCGGATTGGTGCCAGCCGGCCGAAGCGGATCCGGCCACGGCCGCCAGCGATCGCTTTGCGATGCTCAAAGCCGCCGTCGCGCGCCTGAAGCAGCAGCCGGGCGTCAAGGTTTACCTGGATGCGACGCACGCCTCATGGCTAGGCGTCGGTGAAGCCGCGCACCGTCTGGCGCTCGGCGGCATCGATGATGCGTCCGGCTTCTATCTCAATGTGTCGAATTACCAGGCCACCAACAACTCGACTCACTACGGCAACTGGATCTCTTCGTGCCTCGCGTACACCAAGTTGCTCGGTAACTGGGACGCCGCCTGGTGCTCCGGACAGTACGCGCCGGATGCCACGGGCGCCTACGTCGTCAACTACAGCGACGAGCACGTGCAGGCCGTTTACAACGACTTCTCGTGGGGTCCCAAGGGAACCACCCACTTCTTGATCGACACCAGCCGCAACGGCCAAGGGCCGTGGACGCCGCCTGCCGATCATCCCGCGGGCGATGCCCAGGATTGGTGCAATCCGCCGGGCCGAGGCACCGGAGTGCTGCCGACGCTGAGCACCGGCAAGCCGCTGCTGGACGCTTACCTGTGGGTGAAGCTCCCGGGTGAATCGGACGGCGCGTGCAACCGCTGGAACCCGGCGGGTGGTATCGACCCGGTGCGCGGCAGCATAGACCCGGCCGCCGGTGTTTGGTTCGACGCTGCGGCGCTCGAGCTCGCGCGCAACGCCGTCCCCAGCCTGTAACGCAGCGACGGAATGGCTGACGCGAAGCGACTCGGCGCAGCTCGAGTCACTTCGCGTTGGCTGTGAAGTCCAGCAAAAGGGGCGCTTGCTGCGCCACTTTGCCCTTCAAATTGTCGCTCAGCGCGTCGGTCAGCGATTTGACGAATTTGCCGGCGCCATCGCGCGGATTCACTTCGAACTCCTCGAGGCCAATCGAAAGCGGCTCGGTCGTCTTCACGTGCATCGAGTGCGGCTTGTCGCCTTGATAGTTGACGACGATCTCCAGCTTGACGCTCTTGGTTTGCTTGCGTCCATGGAGGCGGAAGTCGCCGCTGGCAGTGGCGGTGAGCTTGCGCTCCGCGCCGCTTCCGGAGGCCACGTTGGGCAGGCTCACTGCCTCGAGCTTGTCGATCTTGAACTCCGCCCAGCGATTCGCCTCGGCCTGTTCGGCACTGACCTCGCCCTCGCGCGGAACGATCTGTAGCCAATCGCGCGCGTGCTGATTTTGTAGATCGCTCTTCTGGCGCGCGCTGTAGCCGGTCTTTTCGTCGCCGCGCTTTTGCTGATAGAGCACCAGCTTTTGCAGGTCCACTTTGACCAGCGCCGTGGATTTTCCGAGGTCGGACAAGTCGACGGACAGCTCGCCTTCGAGTGCACCCGACGCGTCGCCGTCGATTTTCTCGAGCGGCGAGTCCATCAAGAAGGTGACCTTGCTCGACGCCGAGTCGACGCTGAACGGCGTGGCGCTGGCGGCCGCGGGTGCCGCTTGCAGTGCCGAGGCGCTCGGCGCCAAACTCGCCGAGGGCTTGTCTTTACACGCGTTCAGCGTGCTGGCCAGGCACAGGATCCCGAGCAAAAACGGCTGCTTCACGTCGCCCATTTCGCGCCTCTCCCAAATGGTCGCAGTTGGATATCCGCGTAGTACGCGGCTCCGCGTGGACGGTTTCGCACGGGTGCGTTGCGCGCCGCGCGAGCGAAGCGGCTCGGCGTTACTGAACGTCGCCGTCGAACGTGTCTTTGAGCTCCGGCTCGCTCCGGTCGCCAGGAGCCAGCAAGAACAGGAAAGGCACGACGCTCATCGCGCACAGCAACGTTCCAACGATTTTGGCTAACGTGACGATTCCGGGTTCGACCATGGCAGCGCGACCATACCCAAGGCAGCTGGCGACGCAAGAGTCGAACCCTGGCCCCTCGAAATTACACTGAAACTGGCAACCGATGCCTGGCTCGGCTCTTGCACTAAGGCAACCTCATGCTGCCAAGTGAACCTCCAGTTTCGCGCATCGGCCCGCGTCGGCCGAGGATCTTGTTGGTGGACGATGACCCGAGCGTGATCCGCTCGCTGTGGCGGGTGCTGCGCAGGCATCGCCCGGAGTTCCAGGTAAATACCGCAGCCGGCGCGGCGCACGCGATCGAAGCGTTGAGTGAGCGCGGCTACGACCTGGTGCTCACCGATTGGCACATGCCCGGGGGCGGCGGTCGCGCGCTGCTCGACGCTCTGGTCGTGCACTATCCTGAGACGGCGCGCGTCGTTCACTCGTCTCGGGTTGAGTCCGGCGATACGGTCGAGCGACGCTTGGCGCACATCGTTATTGCAAAGCCCGCGAGCGATTTTGAAATCCTGACCGCGATCGACTCGGCCTTGCTGCGCGTTGCTTTGGAGACCGTGCGCGCGGCCAGCTGAGCCCTCAGACCAAAAGCTTAGCGATGGTCGACAGCTGCATGTTGCTCGTGCCTTCGTAGATTTTGCCGATTTTGGCGTCACGATAGAACTTCTCGGCCGGGCATTCGCGCGTGAAGCCGAGCCCGCCGTAAAACTCCACGCACAACGACGCGGTCCGCTCCGCGACTTCGGACGCGAACAGCTTGGCCATGGCCGCTTCCTTGACGAACGGCTGGCCTGCGTCCTTGAGCCGGGCCGCGTTGTACACGAGCAAACGCGCAGCTTCGATTTCCATCGCCACGCGCGCGTATTGAAACTGCATGCCCTGGAACTCGGCGATGGCTTTGCCGAACTGCACGCGCTCCTTCATGTAGGCCATGGCCTGCGCGAACGCGCCCTCGGCTAGCCCCAGCATTTGAGCGCCAATGCCGATGCGTCCCTCGTTCAGCGCCTCGATGGCGATCTTGTAGCCTTTGCCGACCTCTCCGAGCACGTTCTCTTCCGGCACTTCGCAATCGTCGAGTAACAGCTCGCACGTGCTGGAGGCGCGGATGCCCAGCTTGTCTTCCTTTTTGCCCAGAGAAAACCCGGGAAACCCCCGCTCGACCAGGAAGGCGGTGATGCCCTTGTAGCCTTTTTCGGGAGCGACGTTGGCGAACACGATGAATAGCGAGCTCTCGGCGGCGTTGGTGATCCAGAGCTTCCGGCCGTTCAACACGAAGCGCTGACCGCGGTGCTCGGCGCGCGCTTTGAGCGCGAACGCGTCCGAGCCCGAGCTGGCTTCGCTGAGCGCGTACGAGCCGACCCATTCACTCGCGAGCTTGGGGCAATAGCGGGCCTTTTGCTCGGCGCTCCCCCAGCGCAAGAGCGCATTTTCGACCAGTGTATTTTGCACGTCGACGAGCACGGCCACGCTGGGATCGACGCGCGCCAACGCCTGAACCGCGAGCACGGCGTTGAAGAAGCTGCTGCCCGCGCCGCCCTGCTCGCTCGGGATCTCCACGCCCATCACACCGAGCTCGAACAGCTCCGCGAGCAGCCTCGGGTCGAACCGGCCGGATTCGTCCATTTCGCGCACTTTGGGTGCGATGCGATCTTGCGCGAACGCAACGACCGTATCGAAGAAGAGCCGCTCTTCGTCCCGCAGATCCGTGAGTGCCGTCATGGACTCGCTAAAATGCCCGGTCGCCGACGGCGGCGCAACTGATACACTCCCGCCCGGCATGGCAGGTAACAGCTTCGGTCAGGCATTTCGGATCACCACCGCCGGTGAATCCCATGGACCTGGCAACGTCGTGATCATCGATGGTTGCCCCGCAGGGCTCGCGCTTTCGGTCGAAGATTTGCTGGTCGACCTCGACCGCCGCAAGCCTGGCCAAAGCCGCCTGGTCACACAGCGACAAGAATCGGACACCCCCGAGATCTTGAGCGGCGTGTTCGAGGGGCGCACCACGGGCACGAGCCTCGCGATCTTGGTTCGCAACGAGGACCAACGCAGCCGGGACTACTCGGCGATCAAGGACAAGTATCGTCCCGGCCACGCGGACTACACGTACGACGCCAAGTACGGCTTTCGCGACTACCGCGGCGGCGGTCGCTCGAGCGCGCGCGAGACGGTGGCGCGGGTCGCTGCCGGCGTCGTGGCCAAGAAGCTAATCGCCGAGGCCTTCGGCGGCACGGTCGTCGGCTACGTGAAACAAGTCGGTAGTATCGTGGCGCAGGTGAACGAGCCCGAAACCGTCACCTTGGCGCAGGTGGAGACCTTCCCCGACGGCTCGCCCAATATCGTGCGCTGCCCCGACGTGGCCCGCGCCCAGGAGATGATCGAGCTGATCGACCGCGTGCGCAAGGATCAGGACTCGATCGGCGGCGTGAGTGAAATCGTCGCCAGCAACGTGCCCGCCGGCTTGGGCGAGCCGGTGTTCGACAAGCTCAAGGCCGATCTGGCCAAGGCTTTGTTCAGCCTGCCCGCGGTCGTGGGCGTGGAGTATGGCAGCGGTTTTGCCAGCGCGCTGCAACGCGGCAGCGAGCACAATGACGAGTTCTTCGCGCCAGACAGCCCGAGCGGTGTGCGCAACATCCGCACTCGCAGCAACCGCCACGGCGGCATGCTGGGCGGCATCTCGTCTGGCATGCCGATCGTCGTGCGCGCGGCGATCAAGCCCACGAGCAGCTTGTCGCGCGAGCAGCGCACGGTCACCGAAGGTGGTGACGAGACCACGATCGTGACCAAGGGTCGTCATGATCCCTGCCTCTTGCCGCGCTTCGTGCCCATCGCCGAGGCGATGATGGCGATCGTCTTGGCCGACCACTATCTGCGCCAACGCGGGCAACGCCTCGCCTGAAAGAAAACATGGAGAGCGACGTATTTTCGGGCACTTTTGCGCTGGTTACGGGTGCTTCTTCCGGTTTGGGCGAAGAGTTTGCGCGGCAGCTGGCGCATCGCGGTTGCAACCTGGTCTTGAGCGGTCGCTCACGCGAAAAGTTGGAGACCTTGGCCTCCGATCTGGCGCGCATCAACGGGGTGGCGACGCGCGTGGTCACCGCGGATCTCGCGCAACCGGGCGGCGCCGAGCAGCTTGCGCTGATTGTCGACGATCTGGGCACGACCATCGACCACTTGATCAACAACGCCGGCTTCGGCTCGGCCGGAGAGTTCTCGGAAGCCCAAGCCTCGCGCCAAACCACGATGGTACGCGTGAACTGCGAATCGGTGGTCTGCCTGGCCAGCCATTTTCTACCGGGCATGGTGCGGCGCAACCGCGGCGGCATCATCAACATCGGCTCCACCGCCGCCTATCAGCCGACGCCGTACATGGCCACCTACGGCGCCAGCAAAGCGTTCGTGGTCAGCTTCTCTGCGGCCCTGGCTTCCGAGCTGGAAAAGACCGACGTTCGGGTGCTCGCCTGTTGTCCCGGGCCCGTGCCCACGGGCTTCCAGGCGGCCGCCGGCTTGCCGGAAGGCAGCGTGCTCAAGCTCGCCAAGTTGGAGCCGACCGCCGTCGTGCAGAGCGCGCTCGAAGCCTACGCTGCAGGCCGCGTGGTGTACGTGCCCGGCAAGGTGAACTCGGTGCAAACTACGCTGTCGAAGATCTTCCCGCGCGCCGTCGTGGTGCGCGCCGCGAAGTACACGATGCGCAAGCTGGGGCGCGCGTAAGCAAGACGCACAGCGCAGCCGGGCGGTTAGCCGTGGCCTACTGCGCCTGCCCCAAGTATCGTGCTCCAATGCGGACATGGGCGGGTTTTTTGGCGTTCGGGTTGCTCTGCCTGGGCTGCTCGAGCTCGAGCGACAGTCCGCAGGGGAGCGGAGGCGGGGGTGGGGTGAGTGGTGTGAGTGGCGTGGGCGGCGCGCAACCGAGTCCACCCAACGTCTTCGTCACCGCGATCCTCACCTCGAACGTCGACAAGGTCGACGTTCTCTTCATGATCGACAATTCGCCGTCGATGGCGGACAAGCAAGAGATCCTGATGGCGGCAGTGCCGCTGTTGCTCGCGCGGCTCGTGTCCCCCCGTTGTCTCGCGAGCGACGGAAGCCCGGCGGGCAGTGCGGTCCGAGCCGACGGCACGTGCCCGAACGCCGGCACGGTGCCGGAGTCTGCTCCGGTTGGTGACATCCACATCGGTATCGTCAGCTCGAGCTTGGGCAGCCACGGCGGCAGCGTGTGCGCCGCACAAGCAGGTCTAGAGCTCGATGATCGCGCGCACCTGATTGGCACGCAGCGCAGTGGACTGAGTAGTTGGCAAGACAGTGGCTTTTTGGCCTGGGATCCTGCCGGAGCCCGCAACGCGCCGCCCGGCGAAAGCGATCCGGCAAAGCTCGTTCGTGACTTCGCGGCAATGATTCAAGCGACCGGCGAGCGTGGTTGTGGCTACGAAGCCTCGCTCGAATCTTGGTATCGTTTCTTGATCGATCCAGAGCCGCCGGCGACGGTTTCCCAAGTGGGCGGGCTGAGCGTGCGTCAAGGGGTGGACTCGGAGTTGCTCGCCCAACGCGCTGCGTTTCTCCGGCCTGATTCGCTGCTGGCGATCGTGATGCTGTCCGACGAAAACGACTGTTCGATTCGTGACGACGGGCTGGGTTGGATGGTCAGCTCCGCCGCCCGCATGCCGAAGGCGACCGCTGCTTGTTCGTCGAATCCGAACGATGAGTGCTGCCGCTCGTGTTCGGCGTCGGAGAGCTCGCCGCCCACGGGTTGTCAGGCGCTCAGCGCCGATCCGGGCTGTAAAGGCGACAGCGCGAGTCCGTCTGGCACGTGGGACGAGCTGCACGATGCCTTGAATCTCCGCTGCTACCAGCAGCGGCAGCGCTTTGGGGTGGATTTGCTCTACCCGACGGAGCGCTACGTGGCCGGGTTGACGCAGCCCACCCTGACTTCATCGTCGAACCCAGCCAAGACGGTGCCAAACCCTCTGTTCGCTGGCGGTGATGGCAAGTCCGGACGTGATCCATCGCTGGTCTTCTTGGCGGGCATCGTGGGCGTTCCGTGGCAGGACATCGCGACCGCCGGGTCACTGACGTCTCCCTCGCAGCTCGCGTACCTGACTTCGCGCGAGCTAACGGAAAAAGGTCGCTGGCAGCAGCTCGTGGGCGATCCGTCGGCGAGCCCTCCGGCGCCGCCGAGTGACCCGTTCATGGTCGAGTCGACCGCGCCGCGGCAAGGGTCGAATCCCAATCTGGCGAGTCAAATCGCGCCCGCGACCTCCAGCAATCCGAAGGCAAACGCCATCAACGGCCACGAGCACAGCATTCCCAACTTCGACGACCTGCAATACGCGTGTACGTTTCCGCTGAGCACGCCCAAGGTGTGCATGAGCGGCGACGCAGCGTGTGATTGCGCGCCTGCGAAAGACGGCAGCACTGACGCGCTGACGGTCGCCAATAGTCCGCTCTGTCAGCCGCCGGCTGGCGGCGTGCCCAGTACGACTCAATATCTCGCCAAGGCCTACCCGGGGTCTCGTCAGCTGCGGGTACTCGAGCAATTCGGCGAGAACGCCATTGCTGCCTCGATTTGTCCTAAAATCACCACCGCCACGGGTTCCCCGAGCAGCGATCCGAACTACGGCTACAACCCAGCGGTCATGGCGATCGTCGATCGCTTGCAGGAGGCGCTGCGCGCGAAGTGTCTGCCGCGTCCCATCGTCGCCGGCCCAGACAAGGACGGTGGACCCGCGCAAGCCATTGGCTGCAACGTGGTCGAAGTGCAAAAGTCCAATGACTGTGAGTGCGGACAGCCCGGTCGCAGTCCGCTGCCTTCGGCGCTGGCCGGCGCGGTGCTCAGAGAGCTGCAGCTCACCGGGAGCTGCGGAGGGTCGCCGGGGCAAAGCACGTGCGATGCAGCCAGCTTCTGCCTGTGTCAAATCCACCAAGAAACGGGCGACGATCTGAGCAGCTGCGTGGCCAACGCAGCGACGGACACGCCCGGATTCTGCTACATCGACGACAGCACGTCCTCAGCGCTCCGCAATTGCCCGCCGAATCAGCAGCAAGTGCTGCGCTTCATCGAGCAAGACGGCGCGAAGATCCCAGCAGAAGGCGCGCTGCTCTTTCTGGCCTGCAGCGGTGCGCAGGTAGTATTTTAGTCGCGTGCCCCCCGAGGAGGCCGATCGCGGCAATGCCTTCAATGGACCTTTTGCAGGTCGCCGGGCTTCCAGCTGCCGTCGAGCGCTGGTTCGAGCGGACTGTACAGGCGCAGGATCGCGAAATAACCCTTACCTGGCACGGTCGCGAGCCAGTTGGACTCCGTTCCGGCGGGCGCGCTTGGCCCGAGGTAAAGCGCGATCGAGCCGTCAGGCTGTCGCGCCGGGTGCTCGCGCGAGCCGAGCGATGGAAACGCTTTGCCGTTGGCGAGCCCCGACGAGTTTTCCGCGTCGTACAGCGTGAGTGACCAGAAATTCGCCGCGGGCACGTTGGCGGGCAGCTCGAGGCGATAGCTCGACCCGCCAGAAAGCGGGCCGCCACCGCTGTCCACACGAGCGACCAGGTACTTCACTCCTTTGCCGAGGGCCGGAAAGGCCATACCAGGGCTCTGCGCGTACTGGTTCGTGAAGAAATTCACGCGCGCGTCGAGCGACAAATACCCATCCGGAAGGCGATGCCAGGAGGGATCGAAGCTGTCCGGTTTGCCCGAGGCCATGGGGTTCTGCCAATGGCGATCGTAATAGATCTTGTAGGACGCGCCGCTGATGCTCTCTTCGAGGCCGAGCACGCGGCTGGCCTTATAGGCAGTGCGCGCCGCGAGGTCGAGCAGGCCGCGCGTGCGGGCGTCTGGCGCGAACGGCTGGCCCTTCACGATGCCCAGCGTCGCCAACATGCCGCGCCACTCCGCGTCCGCAAAATCCGGCCCTTCGCTGTCGACGAACAGTTTGAGTTGCTCGAACGCGCTGCCGTCGCTCGCCGGCAAGAGGTTCGCCGGCACGCCCGAAGCATCGGGAAATTCCATGGCTCTGGCGCCAGCCTTGGCTTTGAGCGGATAGATCTTTGCGCTCTCGATGAGCGCGACCGCGGGCGCGAGATCGCCGGCATCCTTGTAGAGTGAGTGCAGGAAAACGAGCACATTGTTCGTTGGCGAACGGAACACGAAGTAGCCTTCCGGAACGCGATCCTTGTAGCCCGGCGGCAGCACCAGGAATTTCCCGCCCCTGCCCTGATCGGGTCCAAAGAAGCCAACGTCGCCGCGGTAGTCCTTGCCCGGTGCTGGCGGACCGGGCAGCGGGCGCTGCCAGAAGTCGAGCAAGACCCCTTGCAGGCCGGATGCGGCCTCCAACACCAGCGGGCCGTCCCTGCCCACATCCAAGTAGCTCATGGCCACGATCACGTCGCAGTTGGGCGTGGTGACCAAGGTGTTCGCGTCGAGGCGCTTCTTCCAAACGGGCAAGACGTTGTAGCCCGCATTGAACAGCTTTTCCGAGCCGGCTTTCATGCCCAGCACGTTGAGCACTGGCATGGCCCACAGGTACGACTGGGTCGCTCTTTGAAAGAGCAGCTCGTCCTTCAGCGAGCGGACGGTCTCTGCCGTTGGGCGATTCTCTCGCATCGCGCTGTTGGCGAGCGCTTCGTAGTGGTCGGCGAAGCTCGCTCGAGCCGGTGCTTTGGCTGCCTTTGGCAGCTCGTGAGCGGGCGGGGCGGCTGGCTCGGGTGGACGGGCTGACTGACAGCCATTCGCGATCGCTAGCGTGAACGTGAGCAGAACCTCGGAGCGAATCGACAACCCAATCCGCAATGCTCGCATCTCGCGACCTCCTCCATTCGAGCCGCGGTGCTCGGCTCGAATGGACCGGATACTGCTCAGTCACCTGCGCAAAGTCCACTGCCGCAAGTGCTGCAACTTTGGCGTCAGCTCGCCCCAGCGCTGGCTCGCCGCGATCGAGATTGGCTGGGATGCCCATCCCGATATCGATGCCCAGTGACTGCAACGCTCAGGCGCAAGTCTGCAACGCCCGCCCGGGGCTAGCCGTCCTTCAGGCACGCCGCGAGCTCGCTCAGCATACGGTCGGCCAGCACCAGGCCGTCGCTCATGGCTTCGTGCTCGCCCGCGCGACGCGTCAGGCGGCCGTCGGGGCTGAGGCGATAGAGCGACTTTTTGCCCGCGACCAGCAAACTTATCTTGGAGGGATCGAGCGGTGTGTCTTGCAGCAGGTGCAAAGTGGCGGATTTTGCGCTGGCTTCGCAGCCCACCGCGCGTAGCACTCGCAACTCGGTCTTGACGCGCATCAGCTCGACCAGGCGCCGCGCGGCGATTGGCGGCGGGCCGAAGCGATCTTCCATTTCGCGCGCGAGCTCGTTCACTTCGGCTTCGTCGGCGGCGCTCGACAGGCGCTTGTACAAGGACAGGCGCACGCCGACCTCGTCAATGTAGTCCTCGGGCAGCAGCGCCTCGACGTCGAAGTTGAGATCGGGATCGACTTCGTGCACGACGGTTTCGCCGCGCAGCTCATGTGTCGCGTCTTCGAGCATCTTGCAGAACAAGTCGAAGCCGACGCTTTCCACGAAGCCGCTCTGTTCGGCACCGAGTAGATCGCCCCCACCGCGCAGCTCCATATCGAGCGTCGCGATGTGGAAGCCCGAGCCGAGCTCCGTGTAGCGCTCGAGAGCCTCGATGCGCGAGCGCGCTTCGTCGCTCAGCTGGCTCGCGGGCGGCACGAGCAGGTACGCATAGGCCCGCTCGTTGGCTCGGCCGACGCGTCCGCGCAGCTGATAAAGCTGAGATAATCCGAACAGATCCGCGCGATCGACGATGATCGTGTTGGCGCGTGGGATATCCAGCCCACTCTCGATGATCGCGGTCGCCACCAGCACGTCGTACTCGCCTTGCACGAAGTCGAGCATGGTTTGCTCGAGTGCGCTCTCGCTCATTTGGCCGTGGCCGACGGCGACGCGCGCGGTCGGTAGCAGCTGTTTGATGCGCTCGGCGCGTTCGTAGATGCCGTCGACGCGGTTGTACACGTAGAAGACTTGTCCGCCGCGATCGAGCTCACGGCTGATCGCCTCTTTGACCATGCCCGGGTCGAACTGCGAAACGACCGTGCGAATCGCGCGCCGATCCACGGGAGGCGTGGTGATGATCGACATGTCGCGCATGCCGCCGATGGCGAGCTGCAGGGTGCGTGGAATGGGCGTGGCGCTGAGCGTCAGCACGTCCACGGACATGCGCATCTGTTTGATGCGTTCCTTGTGGGTGACACCGAAGCGTTGCTCTTCGTCGACCACGAGCAGGCCTAGGCGTTTGAAGTGCACGTCCTTCGAGAGCAGGCGATGCGTGCCGATCACCACGTCCACCGAGCCCTCTTTCAGGCCTTTCAGGGTGTTTTGGTGCTCGGTCTTGGATTCGAAGCGGCTCATCGCGCGCACCGTCAGCGGGTAGCCCCCGAAGCGCGCGGCGAAGGTGTTGAAGTGCTGCTGCGCGAGCACCGTGGTCGGACAGAGCAGCGCCACTTGTCGGCCGCCCATGGCGTTGAAGAAGGCAGCGCGCAGCGCGACCTCGGTCTTGCCGAAACCGACGTCGCCGCACACCAGGCGATCCATCACGCGCTCGCTCTGGATGTCTTTCAGCACCTCGGAGATTGCCGCGGCTTGATCGCGCGTCTCCTCGAACGGGAAGCTGGCCTCGAAGGCGCGGTACTCGTCGTCGGGCGGGGTGAGCGGGTCCTTCTTCAGCGCGGCGCGTTCGGCGTACAGCTTGAGCAGCTCGTCGGCCATTTGGCGCACGCGGCGTTCGACGCGCGCCTTGGTCTTGCCGAAGGTCTGTCCGCCCAGGCGATCGACCTTGGGAGTGGTGTCACCCCCGGCGTATTTTTCGATCTGATTGAGCCGATAAACCGGCAGAAATAGCTTATCGCCGCCGGCGTATTCGACGACCAAGAGATCGACGTGGACGGCGCCGATCGCGCGCCGCTCGAGGCCCAGGTAGCGACCGACGCCGTGGTCGACGTGGACCACGAAGTCGCCCACGCTGAGCGCGCGCAGATCCTGCAGCATGGCACGCGCCGAGCGCTTCTTCTCCGCCGGACGATGCGCGCGAGAGCCGAAGATCTCTTCTTCGGTGATCAGCACGAAGCCGGCCGCGGGGGCGAGCACACCGCGCGTCAAGGGCGCGGTCACGATCCGAACTTCGGCGCTGCGCGTGAGCTCACTCCCCTCGCGCCAGACGGTCACGGGCGCGCCGCGATGCGAGAGCAAGGCACTCAGGCGCTCGGCCTGCGTCTCGGTGCGCGCGCAAATCACGACTTCTAGTCCCGCGTCCAGGTACGCGCGCACGCGCTCCAAGAGCGGCTCGAGCGCGCCTTGCTTGCCGTGCTCGCTGCGCGCGCTCTTCACCGCGCGCGCGAGCTCGGACAAGTCGGAAAAGGCCAGCGTTGGTGCCTCGGGCGGCGCACTTTCCAGGTTTTCGAGCACGCTTTGGCTGGGCGCTGCGGCGATCGCCGTGCGGTGCAGCGCGAGCACGGAGCGCGCGCGCAGACGCTCTTCCAGCTCATCTTGGCTCAGGTACAGCGCGCTGGCGGGGAAGTGTGGGGTGCCGCGGCGCGCCGCTTCACCGGCCAAGCCGCGCTCGATTTCATCGTGAATCGCGCGCACGACCGCGCTCGGATCTTCGACCACGAAGATGGCGTCGGGTGCCAGATAGTCGAACAGCGTCTCCAGCTCGAAGAAGGCGGGCAAGTAGCCGTCGCTGCCGAAGAAAGCGCGGCCGGTGGCCAAATCATCGATCAGCGAACGCGTCTTGGTGGACGGATAATTGACGGCATCACACAGGTTGCGCAAGAGCTCGCGAGCGCGCGCTTCGGTCTTGGGCGTGACGATCGCGTCGCGTGCGGGCGGAGCCACCACGCTTTGCAGCGCGTTTTGCGTGCGCTGGTCGTCCGGGTCGAAAACTTTCAACGAAGCTAGCAGATCGCCGTACATTTCCAGGCGAATCGGCGCCGGCAGCTGGCCCGGCCAAAGATCGATGATGCCACCGCGCAGCGCGTAGCTGCCTGGATCTTCGACTACGGGCGCGCGCAGGTAGCCGGCTGCGCTGAGCTGCTGAGACAGCCGAACGACGTCCAGCTCTTGTTCGACGGTCAGCACCAGCGTGGCGTCGCGCAACGCTTGGCGCGGGGGGACGCGACGCACCAAGGCACCAGCCGTGAGCACCAGCGGTGAGCGCTCGGAGCTCGCCATCAGCTCGCACAGGGCTGCCGTGCGTAGCATGGTCGCGCGGCGGTCGGTGTGCACCTCGGCGTAGGGCGTCGACTCGGACGGAGCGAGCACGAGCGGCACGGGCAGTGGCGTGCGTGGCAAATGCGTCAGCGGCAGACCCCTGCCGAGCGCCGAGAGGTCACCCGCGGCTTGCTGCGCGGCCTCGTTGCTCGCCACGAGATACACGATTTGGCGGGCACTCTGCGCTGCCAGCGCTTGGCCGACCAGGGCGGGGCCCGAGCCCTCGGCGCCCACCAGTGGCGTGAGGCCGCGCTGCGAAAGGCCGAGGCGAGCCGCAGCGGCGAGTGTGATGATCGTTCGATCCTCGGGCAAGCGAGGCAGGAAGGCGTGGCCTTCGAGAGTGGGATCCAAAGCCGACATGGGGCGCGCGCAGTCTTACTCCGAGCCCGCGCGTTGCAATGTATCGATCAAATAATTTCGCGCCAAGAGCGCGTACGGGCCCGACTCGTGCTGGCCGAGGTGTGCGCGGTAAGCCGCCGCCGCCGCGCCCGGATCGCCCAGGCGATCGAACAAATAGCCCCTGGCGAAGAATGCCGGATAGTCTGGATCTTTGCGCGACAGCGCGCTGATCACGCGCACGCGCGCCACGTCCGCCCCGCTCTCGGGTTCCGAAAGCGACGTGTGCGAAAGCTCGGGATGGAGCAATAAAAAGCGGTAGTAGAGGCGCCAATCGTTGAGCGTGGGCGCGAAGGGGAAGCTGCTGCGCTTGTCGATCAGGTCCGCCCAGTGCAGTTGAAACAGCACGCGCCGCGTGGCCTCATCGGCCGAAAAGCGACCGTCCTTGGCGAACCAGCCATTGTCCCGCGCGTGGCGCAGGAAGTCTCCCCCGAGCTCCTCGAGCTCGCTGTTCGGCTTGCCTTCTCGCTCGAACTGGGCGAGCGCACGCAAGAAGTATTGAGTTTGTACCGCTCGCAGGCTGAGCAAGAGCGACGCTTGCCCCTTGGCCGTGACGGCCTTCATGCGCTCGCGCAAGTCGTCGATGTCGTGCCCGGTGTCCAAGCCTTGGTTCAGCGAATGCCCATAGTGGCGAACGGCTTCACCCACCGCGCGCAGCTCGTACGGGAGACCCGTGGTTTCGGCCTGACTCGAAAGCTCGCGTTCGCGTTCGTTGCTGCGCAGCGCCTGCGCGCGATCGATGCGTGGTAGCGGCAGGGTCGCCGGGCGGCTCGCGCGAGGCAGGGCCAAGAGCGAAAAGGTCAAGACCATACCGACTGTCAACAAGCCGAGCTCATAGCCCTGCAAGTGACGACGGAAGCCGCGGCCGAGGGCGTGCTTCCCGGCCGGCGCGGGCGACTTCTTGACAAGGCCCGGGTCTCGTCTCAAGGGTGTGCTTCGGGCATTGGCATCCCGCCCTTGGAGTTAGTCGTGGAAGACAAGCGAGTACACCCCCGAGTGACGGTCGATACGCCTGTGTCGTGTGAAGTGCGTGCCGGCGTTCCGTTTGCGGGCTTGGCCAAAGACATCAGCATCGGCGGCATGTTCATTCAGTCGACCGAAGTCGTACCTTTCGGGACCGAGATTACCATCGTGGCGCGCTTCGCCGGTACCAAAGCCGATCTGCGGCTGCCGGCCATCGTGCGCTGGGCCAAGCCGGATGGCTTCGGTGTTCAGTTCGGGTCGCTCGGTGCGCGCGAAACCCACGCCATCAGCCAGCTGCTCAAGCGCTGAGGCATGGCCACGATGAACGTACCGTCGTCCCCCGAGCCCTTCTTCACCCGCTACATCCCGGAGCGTTTCTCGGGCCTACCTGGCTTCGAAAAAGTGTCGTCGCTGGGCAGCGTGGTATTTTCCGTACCGGATGTGGGTCGTTGGTCCTTCCAGCTGCGCGCCGGACAGCTGGCGTGCGAGCCCGGCCTCGCGAGCGACACGCTGGTGCGCATCACCATTCCTCAGACGAGCTTCGAGCCAATCGTCGTGCGCGGGACCGAGCGCCTGGCAGGGCTCGCGCTGTCACCGGAAAAGCAAATGCTCGCCTTCCGCGCGCTGACCTTGGACGCAGAACGCGTGGCGCAGATTCGCGCAGTCGTAGGCTCGGTGTCGTTCGCGGTAGTCGACGGCAAAGACAGCCACCGCGTGTACGTCACGCCCGGAGCCGCCGAGCCGAACCTGGCCCGCCCCGAATGTGAGATTTCCTGCGAATCCGAAGCCTTCTGGGGCCTACAAACGGGCACTCAGAATCCCATCGAGCTGCTCATGAGCGGCAAGATCAAAATCGCGGGCGAAGCGCAAGTCGCCATGGCCCTAAGCAGCCTGTTCGTCTGAGCCCGGTCCCCGGCTACGGTCATGGTCGCGGGCGTCGAAGGGGATCACGTCGATTCACCGGAGTGACTCCTTCCGACTTTTCCTACTCAGCACCGCTCAGTTCAACCTCAAAGCGGCTCCCAGAAGGCCGCCAAGATCGCCAAGATTTCCAAGACCGCCAAGCACTCTGGGCGTCTAAGTAAGACGAATGGACCCCGAGAGAGCTCGAGGAAATTTGGGGTTAGCGGTGTGAAGCGCGGGTTGCCATTTTATACTGCGAGGGCGGCCCTCTCGATGCCGACGGGTGCTTGGAGCGGAACGCAACGCTTGGCGTGCTCGCGGGATCGGCGACGGTCGTGAATAGTGCGACCTTCGACGCCAGCGCGAACCGCAAAATTTTCCGCGTGACGCTCCGGTGCGATCCGCCTTCTGAGACGCTGTAGGCACTTGGCGGTCTTGGAAATCTTGGCGATCTTGGCGACCTCACAGGAAGCCGTGTCATCGCCGGGCGCGCCGTCGAAGTCCCTCTGGAGCGGTGCTAGCGCGTTGCTCTGAGGTGCGCTGCTGGATAACGAGCGCCCCCTCTCGACCTAGCTTGGGAGTCGTCTCAGCCGTTCAAGAGCTCGTTAGGGCGGTTGCCAAGGTTACGGGGTGCCGGGCACGGCGGGTAGGGTGGCCCAGTTCAGGCTTTCACCCTCTTGGGTGGAGATCTGCTGCGCTTTCCAGCTCTTCAACGACATTAGCCAGATGCCGGGGCTCTTGTTGCGGTTGGAGAAGAAGGCCACGAGTCGGCCGTCGGGGCTGCACGCGGGGTAGCTGTTGGAGCCCTGATTTTGGGTGAGCCGCGCCATATTTTGGCCTTTTTCGGCGGCGATCACCAAGTCTTGGCGGTTGCCGCCCACGGCCACCGAGTAGACCAGCTTCACGCCGTCCTCGGTGTCGCAGAAGGCAGGCGAGGCCGCGGTGAAGCCGGCGGGCGAGACCGGCTTGCCGTCCACCCAGATGCGCTGCGAGCCCTGAGCGGGATCGCCTCCGACCCAGGCGAGCTTGCCGGACGGGCTCCAGGCCGGCCGCGTCGCAAGCTCGCTCGTCGACACGCGGTTCATACCGCTGCCGTCTGGGTTGCCGACGTAGATCGCGCTCTTGCCTTCACCGCTGACCGCGAGCGCCAGCTTGGAGCGGTCCTTGTTGAAGGCCAAGCTGTACACGGAGGTCTTGAAGGGCAAAACGAGTGGCTTGCTCGTGCCGGCGAAGTACTCCATCACTCCGAAGGGTGAATAGTTGTGGCTGAGCGAGTAGAAGATGTGGCCCGGGGCACCGAAGTTCGGGGCGATCGCGGTATCGCTCGGATCGGTGAAGGCCAAGAGCGAATTGCCGTCCGCATCCATCCGGAAAATGCGGCGATTTTGCGCCCATTTGCCGGAGAAGGTGAGCTCGCTGGCGAAGCTGCCGTTGCGGCCGGTGAGCGCGCCCAAGAGCGCATCGGTGATGCGGTGGCCGGTGATGCGCGCGTCGCCTTTGTTCACCACGATCGTCTTCTGATAAACCGGCTCTTTGCCGACATTCAGGAAGTAGGCGATACCGAGCACCTGGATCTGGGTGTCGTTCTTCTTCTGCGCGGCGACTTTGACGATCGCTTCGGCGCCTAGCTTCTGCCAAGCCTCGACGTCGATCGCATCCTCGAAGCCGTACAGGCCCTGCGGCGCTTTGCTGTCCGGGATCAAGTCGTACATGCCGGTCAGCTCGAAGTCGCGACGCACCACGCCGCGCACGATCACGTCCTCCAAATCCGGCGAGAGCGAGGGCAAAACGGCGATTTTGGGCAGCGGGACTTGGCCCGAGTTCGTGCCCGTGATCACGAACTCGCCGAGCACGCCTTCGTCCGGCGCGGCCGTGCCGGGCGCGGCCGCGGGCGCCTGAGCGTGCGCGGGCAGCGCCAGCGAGAGCCAGGCTACGGCGGCGAGGGCGCAGGCTCCGGCGCGGGTGCAGGCTCCGGTGCGGGAGCGGGAGCGGGCGCCGGTGCGGGCGTGGGCGTGGGCGATGAGTCGACGCATGATGCGTCCTTTCCGGAAAAAGTTGGGGACAGCGAGGAGCTGGCCTTCAGGTCGGGGTAGAGCGGCGGCGGGGGTGGCAATTGCTGGCCCACGAAATTGTCGAGCGCGGTTTTGACGCGCGCATCGAAGGCGGCGTTGTTGCTGGCGCGGCCCATGGTGGCTGCCAGAATCGTGCGATCGGGGCCGACCGAAACGGTCCCCGAGGCGCTCAGCCCGCGCACGACGTCGCAGGGCAGATTGGTTGGCGCTTGGAAGCGCGCTTGGAACCAGGCGATCAGCTTGGCGCGGTATAGGTTCGCGGCGCGCGCTTTCAGCGGATCGGTCTCCGTGCCCTCTTTCACGCCGTCGGCGGCGCCCTCGGTCGGCAAGTTCGCTTCCGGCTTGGGCGCGGCGTCGGTCAGCGGTTGATCCACTTCTTTGGCCAGCGCGGCATCCGGCGGTGGCGCCGCGGCGTCGGCCTTGGCGAGCGGCGTGGTCGGGATGGCTTCAGGCGTCTTCGGTGCTTTGGGTGAGGGCGCGCTGGTCTCCTCGAAGCGCTGTACGGGCGCTTGCTTGGTCCACATGTCGGGCAGCTTGGCCTTGACCTTCTTACTGCCGAGCTTGAGCAGCGGGAGATCGTCCATCACCGGTTTGACGGCGATCGGGATCTCTTCCTTCACTTCGGCCTCGTGCGCGACGACCCGGCTCTTGTTCTGGCCCGCGACGATCACCAGCCCGAGCAGGCCGCCTTCGACGAGCGCCGCCAAGAACACGGCCAACGCCAGCTCCTGCGGCAAGAAGGCGCGCACGGCCATCGCTCAGGGCGCCTTTTTGCCGCCCGGCTTGTGCTGGTCGTCGGGCGCGTTCTCGACTTCGATTTCCGGCTGAACCAGCAGATTGAGCGATTCCACCCCGCTGTTGCGCGCGGCGGCGACCACGGTAGCGACGATGCCATAGCGTGCGTCTTTGTCTGCGCGGATGTACAGCTCGCGCTCCTTTTGCACGCGCGCGTTGTCTTTCAGCGCTTGGTCGATGTGCGAAGTCACGTCTTCTTCGCCGAACAGCACCTTTTCGTCTTTGGTCACGGTGACCAACAGCCGGGCGTCTTTGACCGGTGTTTGCGCCGCGTGCACCTCGGGCAAATTGATGCGAAGGCCGGTGGTGAGCAAAGGAGCTGTGACCATGAACACGATCACCAGCACCAACATCACGTCGACCAGCGGCGTGATGTTGATGTCACGGAACCCGCCGCGACGGCTCCTGCGAGCGGGACCCATTCCCATGGTCAGCCTCGGCCGCGGGCGTCGCTGGGGTCGGCGATCAGCGTTTCCACCCAGACCTCGGCGGAAGCGTTCAGCTCGTCCAGCAAATCCCCGATCTTCTTGTCCACGTAGTTGAAGCCAATCGTTGCTGGAATCGCGGCAACCAAGCCGAAAGCCGTCGCGATCAACGCCTCACCGATGGCCGGCGCGACCACGGGCAACGACGCGCTCTTCTCGACGCCGATGCGCAAGAAGGCGTCCATGATGCCCCAGACCGTGCCGAACAAGCCGATGAAGGGCGCAGCCGAGGCGATGCTGGACAGCGTGGGCATGAGCGCCATCGTGCGCTGCTGCTCGGTCGCGATGGCACGCTTGGCGACGGCCATCAAAAGCTCGGAGGTCAGGTGCCGCTGATGGTGGCGCTTGGCCAGCTCCAGCACCACCCGCGCGCCCGGTGACGACTTGTGTTGAATCGCTAGCGCGATCAGATCCGACGCGCGCTCGACGGAAGCGGACGCCTTTTCGAACGCCCGGTGCGTGCTCAACAAACGGCCGATCTGGGCGGATTTCAAGAACCAGATCAGCCAAACCAAGCAGGACGCGACGATCAGAATCAAGAGCACGCCCAACACGACGCCCGACGCGCTCAGCATCAAACCGATCGGGTCGAGGCCTTTGGGATCGGCTGATAGCGCGGCAAAGGCGTTGATCATGGCGTCTTACTTGCCCAACACCACGTCGACGCGGCGGTCCTTGGCCCAGGACGACTCGTCGGTACCAGTGGCGTCGAGCTTACCGCGCGAGGTCGTGGCGATCTTCGCCGCGGACAGGCCTTGCGCCGCGATGCCTGTCTTCACGTTGTCGGCGCGACGGCCACCGAGCACCATGTTGTATTCCTCGTCACCGCGCGGATCGGCGTGACCGACCAAGCGCAGCTCGCGACCTTTGAGCGGGCCCGTGCTGAAGCAATCGGCGAGCTTCTTCAAGACGCTGCGGTCCTGTGCGCGCACGTTGGCGGAATCGTAAGCGAAGAAGGCTTCGGTGTCGGTGATGCCGCAAGCTCTGCGGATCTCGTCCGAGATGTTGATTTGTGACTTGCTCGGGTCGTCACCCGGCTTCTCCAACGCCTTCGGTTGCGGAGGCGGGGGCGGCGTCGGTGCAGCACTGGCCGTGGGAGCAGCGGGAGCCGGCGGCGGATCGGAGGCGCAGCCTGCGGCGATAGCGGTAGAGAAGAGAACGATTGCTGCGGCGTACTTCATGACTAGCTCCTTAACGCACACCCCTTCTTGGGGCGGGGCCTGGTATACCTCGATTGGAAAGCAGCCGCGCACAAGAGCGCAGCATGGGGCAGATGCGCAGCCAACGCGCAACAGGCAGCGTGTATTCCGATGTAGGCCGCCGCTTGCTTGCCGCGGGAAATACATCATTAAATATGCATAGTTAACCGCATAGCCGCGCGGCCTCGCCCCGGTCAGTCAGCGCGTCGTCAGCAAGTAGGCCAGCAGACCGACAGCACACAGGCCAAAGCATCCAGCCAGGATCAGCTTGCCGATGCGGTGAGCGGGACGAGCCGCCGGGCTGCGGGTCGCGTGCAATTTGGCGAGCGCCACGATCGCGATTCCGGCCAGGCGCTTGTCCGCCGTGGCCGAGCGATCGCGGTCGCCTTTCATCCCGCGGTAACGCGCGGCGGCTTCCGCCAGCTGATCGCTGCTCCGACAGTATTCGAGGAACGCGCCGTGCGAGCGTTCGTCCTCCCAGCGATCGAGAACGCTCTTCCAGAGTGCTTCGAAGGCAGCGTCGACCATGG
>Ga0247779_1000057_pt1 | contig 96687 bp, 90 predicted proteins | sample UWRJL221509R5_FD_179925 | JGI IMG/M metagenome (GOLD analysis project Ga0247779, IMG submission 179925) | Plant litter microbial communities from Arlington Agricultural Research Station in Wisconsin, United States - UWRJ-L221-509R-5 | ecosystem: Environmental > Terrestrial > Plant litter >... | reverse complement strand
ACAGGCGATCCACGCAGACTTGGCACAGCCCGAGGGGATGCGCGAACGCTGTCGGCGCGGTGCGGCGCTGATCGATCGCAACGGGTCGATGGCGGCGTTCGAGCACAGCCTGCTCGCCGCGCTCGAACGTCTGGAGCAACCGTCACCGGAGATCGCATTCGATCGTCTCGAAGTGCGCTTGAGTCCGCTGGTGCGCAGCCTCGATCTCGCCAGCGGCCACAGCCTCAACGACTATGCGAGCAGTGTGCTGGAGCCGGCCGCGACGATGCTGCTGCGCCAGTTGATCGGTCGCCGCTGCGGCGACCTCGACAGCGCCGAGATGGAACGCATCGAGAGCCAGCATGGATTCTTCCGGCGCGGGCTGCTGACGCTGGTGCCGCCGGTGCCGGTCGAAGCGCAGATGCCGGCAAAAATCCGGGTAGGGGACGAAATCGCCTAGCATCCGTGCAGCGTCGACTTGAATCTGTCCAACCCGAAAAATCGCTACCGCGTCCTGCTTGCAGAATAAGAAATAGTAAAGACGTCTATACGTCCAAAAAAATACGTACAGGCGTCCGATCCTTGCGCTCATCGCTCAGCGATGCACCAGCTCGACTCCGCTGACCTTGCCGTCGATCAGACGCATGACCTGCAGGAATCGGCTGTCGCCGAAATCGTAGACCCATTCCTCGCGGCGCTGGTCGCGCCAGCGCTCCACGCCCGGGGCGGGGCGGCGCACGAGGGTGTCGGTCTGGCTGCGGCGGCTGGCCGGCGCGCCGCAGCGTGCGTACAGCTCACCGACGCTGAAGCCGCTGTAGTTGCGATTCGGATTGCAGTCGTCGCCGATCGTGTCGACGCCGTAACCGAGCGTGTCTTCGCGCAGCAGCACGCCGTCGCGAAAGATCAGCTGCCGCATCAGCTGGCGCGGTCCGAAGTTGTAGTACCAGACATCGAACTGGACCGAGCGCTGCTGTTCGACCGGGCCATAGGCGCCGACGACATCCGTGTTGGTGTAGCTGTCGGTCCAGAAGGGCTCACCGCAGCGTTCGCGCACCTGGAAATCCTGAGTCCCTTCGCTCACCAGGCGGTTGCCGCAACGCATTGCAAATGCGCTAGGCGAGGCGAACAGCAAAACGAAAACCAGAAAAACGAAGCGGTTCATGACTGTGCTGCTCCCCATGTGGTAGACGATCGACCGCACGGCGTCGGGCAAGTTCTGCGGCAGGCTGTAAATTCTGCTCACAAGCCGTGAATGCCGGCGCGGCTGCCGAGGATTTCGGCAATCACCTCCGGCGCGTAGTCGAAGGAATCGTAGTAGAGCCTTTCTTCCGGCAGATCGGCATCGGCAAATGCACGTCGGCCGGCGTCGATCATGGTCGGCGGGCCGCTCATGTAGACATCGAAGCCGGACAGATCCGGATGATCCTCCAGCAGAACCTCGTGCACGAAACCGTTGCGGAACGCAGCACCCTGCGCGGGATCCGACAACACCGGCACGAAGCGGAAGCCGGCGACCTCGCGCGCCCATCGCTCCGGCAGATCGCGCAGATACAGGTCGGCCGGCGCGCGTGCGCCCCAGTACAAGGTCATCGGGCGGCGCGTGCCCAGGTGCAGGAAATGTTCGATCAGCGCCTTGATCGGTGCGAAGCCGGTGCCGCCCGCCATCAGCAGCATCGGCCGCTCGCTGTCCTCGCGCGGAACGAAGGTGCCGAGCGGGCCTTCGACGCGCAGCAGCGCGCCGGGCTGCATCTCGCTGAAGACGCTCGAAGTGAAACCACCGCCGGCGACGTGACGCACGTGCAGCTCGATCGCATCGTCCTCGTGCGGCGCGTTGGCGATCGAGAATGCGCGCCGCTTGCCGTCGGCGAGCAGGACGTCCAGATACTGACCGGGCAGGCGACGCATGCGTTCGCCGCGTGCGCAGCGCAGCACCAGCCGCGCGACATCGTCGCTGAGCAGCGTCTTCTCGACCAGCTTCAGGGTGAACTGTCGGCACGGGATGTCGGCGACCGATGCGACCTCGCGCGCGGCGATCAGCAGATCGCCGCGCGGCACCGCCTGACACAGCAACACCTGATGATGCATGCGCTCGGCCGCGTTCAACGCGCTCGGCGGATTGCGCGGATAGCTGCATTCGCCCTCGATCAGGGTTGCCTTGCAACTGCCGCAGACCCCGGCGAGGCAGGAATACGGCAAGGCAAGGCCGGCGCGGCGCGCGGCCTCGAGCACGGTTTCGCCGGGCTCGACGCGAAAGCGCTTGCCGCTGGCCTGCAGGGTTACGATGGATGTCACGCGTGGATTCTGACCGATGCGATGGCCTTGCGACATCGGTGGCGCGGCCCGCGTTTGCAAGTGCGCGCTTCCCGTGGCCGCGGCGAGACGTTCTAATGGGTGTCGCCCCGGCGCAGGAATCCGTCATGAGTCTGTGGAAAAGTTCGACCGATCTCGATCGCATCAATGCGTGGAACCGCGATACGCTGGTCGAGCATCTCGGCATGCGCGTGACCGAAGTCGGCGCCGATTTCGTGCGCGGCACGATGCCGGTCGACGCGCGCACGCGACAGCCGTTCGGTCTGCTGCATGGCGGCGCGTCGGTGGCGCTGGCCGAATCGCTCGGCAGCCTCGCCGGCAATCTCTGCCTGGACGGCGACAAGGAAATGGCGGTCGGCCTCGACATCAACGCGAACCACGTGCGCGCGGTCACCAGCGGCGTGGTCACCGGCACCGCGCGTGCGCTGCACCTCGGCCGCACCACGCAGCTGTGGGAAATCCGCATCGAGGACGAGCACGCGAGGCTGGTCTGCATCGCGCGCCTGACCCTGGCCGTGGTGCCGCGCAAGTCGCCGGCTGCGATCTAGCGGATGGCCGACAACGCTACGCCGTATGCGGGCCTGTCGCCCGATGTCGTGCTCGACGCGATCGAGGAGGCCGGCTTCGAGACCGACGGCCGCCTGCTCGCGCTGGCGAGTTACGAAAACCGCGTGTATCAGGTCGGCATCGAGGACGGCACGCCGCTGGTGGCGAAGTTCTATCGGCCCGGGCGCTGGAGCGATGCGGCGATTGCCGAAGAACACGCGTTCGCGCTCGAACTGGCCGCTGCGGAACTGCCGATGATCGCGCCGCTGCAGGTCGACGGCGTGACCTTGCTGACCCACGCGGGCTTTCGCTACGCGCTGTATCCGCGCCGCGGCGGACGCGCGCCGGAACTCGAATCGGCCGATCATCTGGCCTGGATGGGGCGATTGCTCGCGCGCATGCACGGCGTCGGCGCGCGTACGCGATTTCATGCGCGCGGCAGCATCGACACCGATACCTTCGTGCGCGAAGCGGCGCGCGCCGTGCTCGCCTCGGGTCTGCTGCCGGAACGTCTCGCCGACACCTATCGCACACGAAGCAGCGCGCTGGCGGCGACGATCGACGTGCGTGTGGGCGCGCTCGAGCCGCTGACGCGCATCCGCCTGCACGGCGATTGCCACGCCGGCAACGTACTGTGGACCGACAGCGGACCGCATTTCGTCGACCTCGACGATGCGCGCATGGGGCCCGCCGTGCAGGATCTGTGGATGTTGGCACCGTCGGCGCGCGCGCTGTCCGCCCTGCTCGAAGGCTATGCGGAATTTCGCGACTTCGACCCGCGCGAACTGCAGCTGATCGAACCGCTGCGCATCATGCGCCAGGTGCACTGGGCCGGCTGGGTCGCCGCGCGCTGGCACGACCCGGCCTTTCCGCGCGCGTTCGCCCACGTCGGCGAGGCGCGCTGGTGGGAACAGCATGTGAATGATCTGGCCGAGGCGCAGGCGCAGCTGCTGGATGAGTGAGAAAAATCGCGCACACCGATGAGCGCGGATTGCAGCCGCGCGCCGGACTTCCGCTACCATGTCAGCTTCGATGAACCCGCCTGCCGAAGCCTCCCCGTCGCGCATGTCCGATGACCGTCTGCGCCCATTGCGCTATGTGATCCGAACGCCGCTGCTGCTGCTGCACGCGCTGATCAGCGCGCCGCTCGGCTTGCTGGTGCTGAATCCGCTCGCCGCGCGTATTCCGGTCGGCGCGACTTCGCTCGAAAAATTCATGATTCGCTGGTGGTCCGGACGGCTCGTGCGCATCTTCGGCTTTCGCATCCGTCGCTTCGGCGAACCGCTGCCGGGTGCGGTGCTGTACGTTGCAAACCATATCTCCTGGCTCGATATCGTCTTGATGCACAGTCAGCGCCCGGTCAGTTTCGTCGCCAAGAGCGAGATCGCCGGCTGGCCGTTCGTCGGCTGGCTGTCGGCGCGCGCAGGCACGATCTTTCATCGCCGCGGCAGCACCGATTCGCTCGCGACGGTGATGGCGACTGTGGTCGAACGCCTGCGTGACGGCGAGCCGGTCGGCGTATTTCCGGAAGGCGGCAGCGGGCACGGCGATCGCGTCGGCACCTTCCATGCGCGCATTTTCCAGACTGCGCTCGATGCCGGCGTGCCGGTGCAGCCGGTGGCGCTGCGTTACGGCAACGACGGAAAGCAGGATGCGCAGGTTCCGTTCGGTCGCAAGGAAAGTTTCTTCGGCAACTTCCTGCGCGTGCTCGGCGGGCCGGCGATGGATGCCGAGGTGCATTTTCTCGAACCGGTCGCAGCGACGCCGGATGCGCGCCGGCGCATGGCCGAAGCAAGTCGTGCGCGCATCGTGGAACGGCTCGGCTATGGCGACTGAGATCGCCTTGCGCGCAGCCGATTTCGCGCCACCGCGCTGGTTGCGCAGTCCGCATCTGCAATCGATGCTGGCGTCGAGCGGTTTGCGCCGCTGGGTATCGCGGCAGCGTCGCAGCGGAATCGAGCGCGATTCGACCGAGCACCTGCTCGACTGCGGCGACGCGGTGCGCCTGCAGGGCTTTCACACGGCGCAGAAGACGCTGCCGACGGCGCGCGGCCTGGTCGTGCTGCTGCACGGCTGGGAAGGCAGTCATCGCTCGACCTATGTGCTGAACACCGGCGCGCGCCTGCTGCAGGAAGGCTTCGATATTTTCCGGCTCAACCTGCGCGATCACGGCGACACGCACCATCTCAATCGCGAGCTGTTTCATTCCTGCCGCATCGACGAAGTGGTCGGTGCTGTCGCGGCGATCCAGCGCAGCTTTGCGCCGCGTGCGCTCGGCGTCGCCGGATTCTCGCTCGGCGGCAACTTCGCGTTGCGCGTCGCGCTGCATGCGCCGGAGGCCGGCATCGCGCTCGACTATGCGCTGGCGGTCTGCCCCGTCGTGAGTCCGGCTGCCGGCCTGTTCGGGCTCGAGAACGGGCCGTGGTTCTATCAGCGCTACTTCATGTACAAGTGGAGAAAGTCGCTGCGCCGCAAGCGCGCGTTGTTTCCGGACGAGGATTGGTTTTCGGCGGCGGACATGTCCGGCAACCTGCGCGAACTGACGCGTGCGCTGGTCCTGCGCCACACCGATTTCGGTTCGCTCGAAAACTATCTCGAAGGCTATTCGATTGCCGGCGACACGCTGGCGACGTTGCGCGTGCCGGCGACGATCCTGACCGCTGCCGACGATCCGATCATTCCAGTCGCCGATTTCCGCAGCATGAAGCTGCCGGCGCAGGTCGAGCTCGATATCGCGCCCTACGGCGGCCACTGCGGCTTCATCGGAGACCTCTCGCTGCACAGTTTCACCGAGGACTACATCGCCGAGCGCATGCGCGTGCATCTGGCAAAGGTTCCCGTCGCGCCGGCGCAGAACCGACCGCAACTCGCGGCAGTCGGCTGAGCCCTTCTCGAAAACCCATCAAAAGCTGCGGTTTTCCGCAAGCGTTCCTCAGTCGGCCGGCACCGTACGTGCACGCGCCCATTCGCGCAGCGCGTCGACCCGCTCCGCCATCAGCACCGACAACGGACGCGTGTTGCCGATCTCGTCGAGCACCTGCTGCTGCGACGGTGGCGACTTGCCGCTCATCGCCGCGTACAGCGCGGCGACGATCGCCTGTTCGATTTCGGCGCCGGAGTAGCCTTCGCTCGCCGCGGCCAGCGCGGCGAGATCATAGTTGCGCTCCTGCAGCTTGCGGCGCTGCAGGTGCAGCCGGAAAATTTCCGCGCGCGTCGCTGCATCCGGCAGATCGACGAAGAACACTTCGTCGAAGCGCCCCTTGCGCAGCAGTTCGGCCGGCAATGCCTGCACATCGTTGGCGGTGGCGACGAGAAATACCGGCGCCGTGCGTTCGGCCATCCAGGTCAGCAGATAGCCGAGTACGCGGCGTGAAACGCCGTCGTCCGCGCTGTCGGTAGCGAGCGCCTTTTCGATCTCGTCGATCCACAACACGCATGGCGCGAGCAGTTCGGCGTTCTTGAGTGCTTCGCGCAGATTGCGTTCGGTTTCGCCTTGATACTTGTTGTACAGCGTGCCGATATCCAGGCGCAGCAGCGGTACCGCAAAACCGCCGGCGGTCGCCTTCGCGGCCAGACTCTTGCCGCAGCCTTGCACGCCGAGCAGGAGCACGCCTTTCGGCGGGTCGAGTCGGGCGGCGGCTTTTTCGCCGAGGAAGGCCGGCTTGCGCTGCGCGATCCATTGCTTCAGTCGGGCGAGTCCGGCGACGTTCGCGAATTGCGCGGTGTCGTATTCGAAATGCAGCAGGCCGTCGCGGTCGAGCAGCGCGTATTTGGCGCGCGCCAGTTCCGGCAGATCGGAGGCGGTGAGCGCGCCGTCGTCGTAGATCAGCTTGCGCACGATGCGGCGCGCATCGTCGAGATTCAAACCTTTCAGATTGCGCACCACCGCGCGCGCGGCATCGGCATCGACGACCACGCGGCGGCCATCGTTCTCGCGCGAATAGTTGAACGCCTCCTCGCGCACCAGCGCCGCCATCGCGTCGGCATCGGGCAGGGCGAATTCGAAACGCACGGCGACGGCATCGAGTTCGGCGGGCAATTCGTAGCCTGCGCCGACCAGCACCAGCGTGTGTTCGGCGCAGTCCTGGCGCTGCGCAATCTCGCGCAGCAGTCGCAAGGTCATCGGATAGCGCAGGTACGGCTGGAAATCGAGCAGCAGATAGATCCCGGGCGTGCGCTGCTGGCGCAGCGCCTGCAGCATCAGGCTCGCATCCGGCGGTGTCTCGCGATCGTCTTCGGCGTCCATGTCCAGACGCTTGAGACCGTCGGTGATGCTCCAGCGATAGAGCGGACGCAGCGACTGCGCGATGGCATGACGAAAGCCTTCGATCACGCGCGTTTCGGCAGCGGAGTCGATCAGCAGCAGCGGCGTGCGCGCGCGCAGCAGAGTGACGAGATCCTGTTGGATGGGCACTGCCGGCGTGGTCGGTGAGGGCATGGGACGCGGCGCAGATCGCCGCTGCGTGCAAGCCTAGCATGCCGGCATCAGGCATAATTCCGGGTCATCGCGCAGGTAACGGCGCTTCCCCGTCATCGCATCCGAAGTCACCCTCTCCATGCTCAAGAATTCATTTGAACTGCACAAGCAAGGTCGTCTGGACGAGGCCGAGCGCGGCTATCGCGGCGTGCTCGCCGAAGAGCCCGATAACGTCGATGCCTTGTTCATGCTCGGCGTGGTGCGGCGGCAGCGCGGCGATACGCAGGAGGCCGAGCGCCTGTTCCAGCGTGCGCTCGAGCTCAAGCCCGACGAAGGCGATCTGCATCTGCATCTCGCCTCGGTGCGCTACCAGAATGGCCGACAGGACGAAGCGAAGCAGGGTTACGAGCGCGCACTCGTGTTGAATCCGAATCTTGCAGGCGCGCATGTCGGACTCGGACAGCTCGCGTTGAATCGCGGCGAATCGACCGCGGCGGAACAGCATTTCCGCGTTGCCCTGCGCGCCGGGGAAGACGGTCACGCGTTGGCCGGTCTCGGCACGATCATGGTCGAACGCGGCGACATGGACGCAGCGCTGCGCTATCTCACCCGCGCTGCCGAATTGGTGCCGGACTATGCGCTGATCCAGTATCTGCTCGGCCAGGTATTCGCGCGCCGCGGCATGACCTCGTTTGCCGAACAGGCGTTCGAGAAAGCCCTGCGCCTTTTCCCGGGCCTGCACGAAGCGCATCCGTGGCTTGCCGAAGTGCTGATGCAGACCGGGCGGCCGCGCGATGCGGAACCGCATTACCTCGCGGTCCTGCATGTGCCCGGCTACGAGATGCGCGCGCATGCCGGACTCGGCGATGTCGCGCGTGCCGAGAATCGCTTCGAGGACGCTGTCGTCAGTTACCGCGCTGCGCTTGCGATCGAACCGCGCGAGCAGATGCCGATGCGCATGCTGGCCGCCTCGCTCGCAACGCTCGGGCGAAACGACGAAGTCATCAGCGTCTACGACGAATATCTTGCACGCGTACCCGAGGACGACGAGATTCGCGCCATCCGCGCCGACGTACTGGACCTGCTCGGCCGGCCGCTCGATGCATCGGCAGACTGGAACGCAATCAGCGCGCGCAACCCGGGCGATCCGCAGGCGCGCGCGCGTGTCGCTTCGCTGGAGGAAAAACTCGGCCGCATCGACACCGCCCTCGCGCATGCAGAGGTCGTGTTGCGTGTGCAACCCGACGACATCGACATGCAGTTGATCCGCGTGCGCGGTCTGCTGCACGCCGGCAATGACGCCGAGGCGCGCGCGGCACTCGATGTGCTCGCCGCGCGCGAACTCGCCGAAGCGCAGGCACGCCTGCGCTGGAATTATCTCGGCCGGCTGCATGACCGCGCCGGCGAATCCGACGATGCGGTGCGCTGCTTCATCGAGGCGCAACGAGGTCTGCCGGTGTCGATGCCGCCGCTGGTCGATCCGCGTCCGGAACTGCATGCGGCGCTCGAGGAACCGGCCGGAAGTCCGTGGGTGCATGCGCCGGTGTTGTTGCTCGGCGCGCCCGGCAGCGGGGTCGAGCACATCGCCGAACTGCTCGCCGACCAGCCGCAGCTGAAAGTGTTGCGGGGTCGCGCGAGCACCCTCGGGCGCGCCGACGATTTCAATCATCCGCGCTTCAAGTACTACACCGGCGAGCTCGGCGAAGCCGATCGCGAGGCCTTGCGCGAGCGTTATCTCGCGCCGCTGATCGCGACCGGAGTCGATCTGCAGCGCACCATCGTCGACTGGCTGCCGCGCTGGGACGCGCATCTGTTCGCGCTGGTGCGCCGGGCGATGCCCGGCACGCGTATCGTCGTGGTCCAGCGCGATCCGCGCGACGAGCTGCTGAACTGGCTCGCATTCGGCTGGATCAACGGTTTTTCCTGCGGCGATCCGGCTGCAAGCGCCGGCTGGCTCGCGCGAGCACGCGAGCACCTCGCCTTCGGCAACGAACTCGATGATCCGCGGCGCCTGACCATCAGCAGTGACGCAGTGCTCGCCGATCCGCAGCGGGCAGGCGCCGAACTCGCGCGTTTCATCGGTCTCGAAAGTCTGCAGCAAGGCACGCATTTCACGTCTGGACTGCGCGGTCTCGGCGGCCTGCCGGTGCGCTTCGAGGCGGAGCACTGGCAGCGTTATCGCGATGCGCTGGCGGGTCCGTTCGGGCAGCTCGTTGCATGAAGAGGTGATGCATGCGCTCGATCGCAGTCTTCCTGGTGGCGGTGATCGCCTCGTTCGACGTCGCGGCGCAGCCGCCGCCGTCGCTGGTGCTGCCGGCGGGATTTCGCATCGAGACCTATGCCGATCAGATTCCGAAGGCACGCGAGCTCGCGCTCGGCAGCAAGGGCACCGTGTTCGTGGGGTCGCTCGATGCAGGCAAGGTGTATGCGCTGACCGACAGCACTGGTGATGGTCACGCCGACAAGGTGCGCGTCGTTGCATCGGGATTGAAGCTGCCGTCCGGCGTCGCCTTCCACGGCGGCGATCTGTACATCGGCGCGCTGAGCCACGTGTATGTGCTGCGCGACATCGAGCATCATCTGGACACGCCGCCGAAGCTCGAGACCATCACCGACAAGCTGCCGGACGACACCCATCACGGCTGGAAATTCATCGCGTTCGGTCCGGACGATCGCCTTTACGTGGCGGTCGGTGCGCCCTGCAACGTATGCGAACCGGATGCCGAGCACGCCAGGCTGCTCAGCATGAAAGCGGATGGTTCGGACTGGCGCGACGTCGCCTCCGGCATCCGCAACACGGTCGGCTTCGACTGGCAGCCGGGCACGAAAGAACTGTGGTTCACCGACAATGGCCGCGACATGCTCGGCGACGATCTGCCGTCCGACGAGCTCAATCGAATCACGCGTGCCGGCGAGAATTTCGGGTTTCCATTTTGCCATCAGGGCGACACGCCGGATCCCGAATTTGCCAAGGGACGTTCGTGCAAGGACGCGACTCCGCCGGTGCTCAAGCTCGGTGCGCACGTCGCTTCGATCGGCATGCGCTTCTACACCGGCACGATGTTTCCACCCGCCTATCGCGGTGCGGCGATCATCGCCGAGCATGGCTCGTGGAATCGTTCGAAGAAGTCCGGTTACCGCGTGATGGCCGTCGAACTCGACGGCGCCAAGGTGAAAAGCTATCAGCCGCTCGTCGATGGCTTCCAGAAAGAAGAAAAAACATTCGGCCGACCGGCCGACGTGCTGGTGATGCCGGACGGCGCGCTGCTCGTGTCGGATGAGTTGTCCGGCGCCGTGTACCGGGTCAGCTACGCGGCGGCGAAGCGCTGATCGCGTCGAGCGAGGGCACAGCCGCTACGCGCCTGCTTCGCAGCAATCAGGCCTGGTGATCGGCGGCGAACCTCCGACAGAGAAGCAGGTCTTCGTGCGTGCAAACGACAGGCGCGTCGTTCTGCACAGGTGAGCGCCGACGCCGGCTCGGGCCGGACCGACCTTCGACAGCGCGCGCCTCAAGCACCCGGCAATGCGATCAGCAGCACGACGCCGAGCACGATGCGATAGATCGCGAACGGCGTGAAGCGGTGCGCCTGGATGTAGCCGAGCAGCCATTTCACCGCAATGAAGGCGGTGACCAGGGAAACCATGAAAGCGATCCCCAGCGCGGTCCAGTCTTCGTGTGCGGCGTCGCCGGCCTTCAGCGATTTCAGCAACTCGTAGCCGCTCGCCGCGAACATCGTCGGGATACCGACCAGGAATGCGAACTCGGTCGCCGCTGCACGGTTGCTGGTGCCTGCGAGCAAGGCGACGAAGATCGTGGCGGCCGAGCGCGATGTGCCCGGGAAAACCGCCGCGACGACCTGGGCCAGTCCGACCAGGATCGCCACGCGCCAGGTGATCGCGCTGCGCTCGGGTTGCTTCGCAGCGAGCCATTCGGCGCCGATCATCCATAGTCCGCCGATGACCAGGGCCCATGCCACCGGCGTGATCGACTCGGGCAGCTTCATGCCCATCTTCGTCGCGAGGAAGCCGAGTGCGCCGGTGATCAGGAACGCGACCGTCAGTTTCAGCGCGTAGTCGCGGTTTTCAGCCTTGCGCCGGTCCCGCAGCAACTGCCACAGACGGTCGCGATAAATCAGAACAACGGCGACAATCGCGCCGGCCTGGATCACCACGTTGAATACGTCTGAGCGGCGACCAAGCCAATGCTCGGCGATCAGCAGGTGACCGGTGCTGGAGATCGGCAGGAATTCGGTGACGCCTTCGATGATGCCGAGCAGGACGGTATTGACGAGATCGCTCACGAGTCAGCCTTCGATAAGGGGAGTGGGTCACATCCCGCGGAGCGCAGGATTTCGGAATCCTGTGCCAGGCGCAACCTCTTTCTGCTGTCATATGAGACGCACTATGTTTGTGCAAAAGGCCCTTTGATTTGCTCAAGATACAAGCAATTGAAAACCGAGCAGGGTAAGCAAGCTGCTGAAATAAAACGCTATTCACGCACGTTGCACGCTGGCACAACCATTGCTGCATACGCAGCACACCATCTTCGAGGTCATCCATGTCCGCCCAGAACGTCTTCAAGCTGATCAAGGAAAACGAGGTCGAGTTCGTCGATCTGCGTTTTGCCGACATGCTCGGCAAACAGCATCACGTCACCTTCCCCGCGCATTCGATCGACGACTCGCTGTTCGAGGACGGCAAGATGTTCGACGGCTCGTCGATCTCCGGCTGGAAAGGCATCAACGAATCGGACATGGTGCTGATGCCGGACCCGGACAGCGCCATCATCGATCCGTTCACGGCGGACAAGACCCTGCTCCTGCAATGCGATGTGCTGGAGCCGAGCACGATGCAGGCCTATGCGCGCGACCCGCGCTCGGTCGCCAAGCGCGCCGAGGCGTATCTGAAGTCGACCGGCATCGCCGATACCGCGTTCTTCGGACCGGAGCCGGAGTTCTTCATCTTCGACTCGGTGCGCTATCGCAACGACATGGGCCACGTCTCCTACGAGATCGAGTCGGAAGAAGCCGCATGGTCGAGCGGCAAATCCTTCGAGGGCGGCAACTCGGGCCATCGCGGCGGCGTCAAGGGCGGCTATTTCCCGGTCTCGCCGGTCGACACCTTCCAGGACATGCGCAGCGAGATGTGCAAGGTGCTGGAGCAGGTCGGCCTGATCGTCGAAGTGCATCACCACGAAGTCGCCAACGCGGGCCAGTGTGAGATCGGTACGCGCTTCAACACGCTGGTGAAGAAGGCCGACGAGCTGGTCACGATGAAATACGTGATCAAGAACGTCGCGCACCAGAGCGGCAAGACCGTCACCTTCATGCCCAAGCCGATCGTCGGCGACAACGGCTCCGGCATGCATGTGCATCAGTCGCTCGCGAAGAACGGCCAGAACCTGTTCGCCGGCGATCTCTACGGTGGCCTCTCGCAGACGGCGCTCTACTACATCGGCGGCATCTTCAAGCATGCGCGTGCGATCAATGCGTTTGCGAACTCCACCACCAACAGCTACAAGCGTCTGGTGCCGGGTTTCGAGGCGCCGGTGATGCTGGCCTATTCGGCGCGCAATCGCTCGGCAAGCTGCCGCATTCCGTTCGTGCACAGCCCGAAGGCGCGCCGCATCGAAGTGCGTTTCCCCGATCCGGTCAACACCGGCTATCTGACCTTCACCGCACTGCTGATGGCCGGTCTCGACGGCATCCTCAACAAGATCGATCCGGGCGCGCCCGCAGACAAGGATCTGTACGACCTGCCGCCGGAAGAGGAAAAGAACATTCCGACCGTCTGCCATTCGCTCGATCAGGCGCTCGATGCGCTGGACAAGGATCGCGCGTTCCTGAAAGCCGGCGGCGTGTTCAGCGACGACTTCATCGACGGCTACATCGCCCTGAAGATGCAGGAAGTGACCCGCTTCCGCGCGGCGACGCATCCGCTCGAATACCAGATGTACTACGCGATCTGATCGTTCGACCGCTCTCTCCGCGGAGAGAGCGGGTTTTGCCGGCGGACGCGATGACGCGTTCGCCGGAAGCAACAGAGAAAGGCTGCGGGCAGGGACGTGTTGCGCGCTGCGCCGGATGACGAAGCGCGCCAGGCGCCGCAGCACGAGTGACAGGACGCAACCCGACGACATGCTGCTTATGCCATTAATGCATTAGTGGATTGAACGACGAAAGTATTTTTTTTTGGACGACACGAGGAGGTACGCAGAGACGTTGGAGGTCACATCGCGCAGGCAGCGCGATGAATCGGGAGGGCGCCTGTTGCGGGTGCCGACCGCGGGATGCGGCGATCAAGGGGCGACACAGCCCGCACTGCTGGAGCGAAACCGCACGGAGCATCGATCCGCGTCGGATGCAGCGACGACGCGACGAATCCTTCCCGATCAGGAGTTCCTCGCATGCACGGTTATCTGCGTTCCGCACTACTCACCACCCTGTTGCTCTGCACGTCCGCTACGGCGTTGGCCGACGATGCGGCGCCGGCAGCACCCAGTGGGCCTGCGCTCACCGGCACGCTCGGCGGTGTCAGCGACTATCTGTTCCGCGGCATCTCGCAGACCGATCAGGAGCCCGCGCTGCAAGGCGGCGTCGAGTACGGCAGCGCCGACAGCTGGTACGTCGGCATCTGGGGCAGCAATGTCAGCTGGCTGTCGGACAACTCCGCACTCGGCGTCGATGTCTCCAACAGTGTCGAAGTCGATGTCTATGCCGGCTGGCGCATTCCGCTCAACGCCGACTGGAAGCTCGATCTCGGCCTGTACACGTACTACTACCCCGGCACCTATCCGAGCGGCTTCACACGCCCGTACACGACCGAAGCCTACGTCGGGATCAGCTATTCGATCGTCACGCTGAAGTATTCGCACGCATTCACCAATCTGTTCGCGGTGCCCGACAGCAAGCACAGCGACTATCTCGACCTGTCGGCGAACTGGGAATTCGTGCCGACCTGGGTGCTCAACGGCCACGTCGGCCACCAGCGCGTGAAGAACATCGGCGACGCCAGCTACACCGACTGGAAACTCGGCGTGACCAAGAACTTCGCCAACGGCATCTCCGTCGCGCTCGCCTACTACGACACGAATGCCGAGGAGGCCGTCTACACCAACGGCTACAACGATTTCCTCGCGCGCGGCACCGGCGTGCTCAGCGTGACGAAAGCATTTTGAGAAGAAGTGCGGACAGGACGGCCGCTGGATGTTCGCGATCACGCGGATCGCATCAATACGAGGAGTAGAGGAATGAAGCTGATCACCGCAATCATCCGGCCGTTCAAGCTGGACGACGTCCGCGATGCGTTGTCGCAAGCCGGCGTCACCGGCATCACGGTCACCGAAGTCAAAGGTTACGGCCGCCAGAAAGGACACACCGAGTTGTATCGCGGCGCCGAATACGTCGTCGATTTCGTGCCGAAGATAAAACTCGAGACAGCCGTACCCGATGCCCGCGTCGACGTGATCATCGAAGCGATCAGCGATGCCGCGCGTACCGACAAGGTCGGCGACGGCAAGATCTTCGTCACCGCGCTCGATCACACGGTGCGCATCCGCACGGGGGAGGTCGGCGATGACGCGCTCTGAGGTCGCACGCAGCCGTCCGGCTGCGTGCGCAACAGGCAGGGATGCCGATGGGAAACCGCTCCACGGACGTCAACTCGAACAGGAGAACACCGCCCCATGAAAAGCAAACTCCGCGTTCTCGCCGCGCTGGCGATTCTGGCGATCTGTTGCATGGTTCCTTTGCTCGCCTTCGCGCAGGCGGCCACGCCGGCGCCTGCACCGGTTCCGAACAAGGGCGATACCGCGTGGATGCTGACCTCCACCGCGCTGGTGCTGCTGATGTCGGTGCCGGCACTCGCGCTGTTCTACGGCGGTCTCGTGCGCAGCAAGAACATGCTGTCCGTGCTGATGCAGGTCTTCGTCGTGTTCTCGCTGATCACCGTGCTCTGGTGCGTCTACGGCTACAGCGTCGCGTTCACCGAGGGCAATCCGTTCTTCGGCGGCTTCAGCCGGCTGTTTCTGGCCGGCACCGGTGATGCGTTCAAGGGCGACTGGTCGCTCGGTGCGACGTTCTCCAAGGCGACCCCGATGTACGAGATCGTCTTCGTCGTATTCCAGGCGACCTTCGCGGCGATCACCTGCTGCCTGATCCTCGGCTCGATCGTCGAACGCATCAAGTTCTCCGCCGTGCTGATCTTCATGGTGATCTGGTTCACCTTCAGCTATCTGCCGGTCGCGCACATGGTCTGGTTCTGGCCGGGCCCGGATGCGTATGCGGATGCCTCGAAGGTGGAAGCGTTGAACGCGACGGCGGGCTACATCTGGCAGATGGGCGCGCTCGATTTCGCCGGCGGCACCGTCGTGCACATCAACGCCGGCGTGGCCGGACTGATCGGCGCGTACCTGGTCGGCAAGCGCATCGGTTACGGGCGCGAAGCCCTGCGTCCGCACAGCCTGACGATGACGATGATCGGCGCCTCCCTGCTCTGGTTCGGTTGGTTCGGTTTCAATGCAGGCTCGGCGCTCGAGGCGAATGCGTCGGCCTCGCTCGCGTTCCTCAATACCTATCTCGCCACCGCCTGCGCAGTGTTGTCGTGGACGTTTGCGGAATGGGTCTTCAAGGGCAAGCCCTCGATGCTCGGCGCGGCGTCGGGTGCGGTGGCGGGCCTCGTCGCGATCACGCCTGCCGCCGGCAACGTCGGCGTTCCGGGTGCATTCGCGATCGGCCTGCTCGCCGGCGTGATCTGCCTGTGGGGCGTGACTGGACTCAAGAAACTGATCAAGGCCGACGACTCGCTCGACGTGTTCGGTGTGCATGCGATCGGCGGCATCAGCGGCGCGCTGCTGACCGGCATCTTCAATTCACCTGATCTCGGTGGCCCGGGCTCGGTGCAGGATTGGGTCAAGGTGACCAGCGGCTATCCCGGCATCGTGGCGCAGCTGTTGATCCAGGCGAAGGCGGTCGGCATCACGATCGTGTGGACGGCCGTCGTCGCGTTCATTGCCTACAAGATCGCGGACCTTGTGGTCGGCCTGCGCGTGACCGAAGAGCAGGAACGCGAGGGTCTGGACATCAGCTCGCACGGTGAATCCGCCTACGACCACTGACGAAAAAGGCGAGGCGCATCGCTGCGCCTCGCCTCGTGTTTCACCCGGCAGATCTCGCCGATGCGCTACGCATCAAAGCGTGCGATCGAATTCCTTGATCTGCTTGTGCGCCTCATCCTTGGCGATGCCGTAGCGCTCCTGCAGCTTGCCTGCGAGGTATTCGCTGTTGCCTTCGGCCACCTTCAGATCATCATCCGTCAGCTGGCCCCACTTGGCCTTCAACTTGCCGGAGAGTTGCTTCCACTGACCCTTGATCTTGTCTTCGTTCATTGCGTTCTCCTGATGTGCGAATGGGTTCGATCAATCCTTCGACTTCAAGCCGGTCGAATCGACCTTCTTGACGCCCTTGATGCTTTCGGTCGCGGCGACGGCTTTCTTCACCGCGGTATCGGTGGCGAGCACGCCCGTCAACGTGACCACACCGTCGATCGTCTTGACGCTGATCTCGGTGCTTTTCACGCCGTCGGTGGTCGCCAGCTCCGACTTGACCTTGGTCGTGATCCACGTATCGGTGACCGGCTGATCCGACTTCATGGCGGTTTCGCCATTCGGCGTCGCGGCCACGGCGGATGCGGGAATGGATGCGCAACCGAAAGCCACGGCAGTGGCCAGTGCGAGGGTCGAGACAGCAGAAACAGAAGTCTTCTTCATGGTGTTCTCCACTTGTGAACAAGGCGCCATCTACGGCGCGGCGCGGCTGATGCAGCGCGACGCCACGGTAGAACGCACTACGCTGCTGTCGCGTGAACAACGAAAATTTTTCATCGGCTCTTGTTCAGAAAACTTCGCGCGATCGCAGGTGTCGCGAATGCCGACGCGAGTCACGCTGCTCGCTCATCAGCGCGCCGTCGCGCGGTCGAATGCTGCGCATGAATCGACGCAAACAGCCGGCCGCAGACTTCAGGGGATATTCCCGGCGTGACCGCGAGGGTGGTGCTCCGAAGCCGGAGAACTCGCATGAAACGCAACTCATCCACCGCCGATGCACGTCGCAGGCAGCGCGAAGTCCAACAGCAGATCGACGCCACCGATGCACGCGCAGCCGAAGGCGGAGAATCCCAGCCGAAGAAAAAGCCCGCCGCGCCCAAGACCTCCGATGCGCGCCAGCCGGTGCCGCCGCTGCCAGAGCAGCATCTGCGCAAACCCGGCCTCGAGAGCGAGCTCAACCCGCGTCCGAAATTCGATGCGCAGGACTATGTCGGCAGCAGGAAACTCGAAGGTCGCGTCGCGCTGATCACCGGCGCGGATTCGGGCATCGGCCGCGCCGTCGCCGTGTTGTTCGCGCGCGAAGGCGCCGATGTCGCGATCGTCTATCTCGACGAACACAGCGATGCCGAGGAAACCGCCCGACACGTGCGCAGCGAAGGCCGCGCCTGCGTCCTGTTGCCGGGCGACGTGCGCGATGCACAATTCTGCAAAAGTGCAGTCACCGCGACCCTGGAAAAACTCGGCGGCCTCGACGTGCTGGTCAACAATGCGGCGTTCCAGGAACACGCCACCTCGATCGACGAGCTCACCGAAGAGCATTTCGATCTGACCATCAAGACCAATCTGTATGGCTACTTCCACATGGCCAAGGCGGCGCTGCCGCATATGCGCGAGGGCGCCGCGATCATCAACACCGGTTCGGAAACCGGACTCTACGGATCGAAGGAGCTGCTCGACTATTCGGCGACCAAGGGCGCGATCCACGCCTTCACCAAGGCGCTCGCGGCCAACGTCATCACGCGCGGCATCCGCGTCAACGCGGTGGCGCCGGGTCCGGTGTGGACGCCGCTCAATCCCGCCGATCGCGCGGCCGAGGACGTTGCGAAGTTCGGCAGCGATACCGACATGAAACGTCCGGCGCAACCGGAGGAAATTTCTCCGGCCTATGTGTTTCTCGCATCACCCGTGTGCTCGAGCTACATCACCGGCATCGTGCTGCCGATCATGGGCGGGGTGCCGCAATGAGCGATTCGACCACGCGGCTGAGTACGCTGGCGCTCAACTGTTCGTTGAAGGCGGGCCGCGCGAAATCCTCGACCGACAGACTGCTGCGCGAAGTCATGGCCGAGTTCGCGCGGCACGATGTCGACGGCGACATCGTGCGCGTCGCCGACTTCGATGTGAAACCCGGCGTGCGTTCGAACGAAGGCAAGGGCGACGCCTGGCCGGGATTGCGTGAGCGCATTCTCGCCTGCGACATCCTGATTCTCGGCACCCCGATCTGGATGGGCCATCCTTCGTCGATTGCGCAGCGCGTATGCGAGCGCATGGATGCCTTCCTCGACGAAACCGATGATCGCGATCGCATGCCGTCGTATGGAAAGGTGCTCGGCGTCGCCGTGGTTGGTAACGAAGATGGCGCACATCATGTGTCCGCCGAAATCTTCCAGGCGCTCAACGATGTCGGATTCAGCGTGCCGGCCAACGCGGTGACCTATTGGGTGGGCAAGGCGATGGGCGATGAAAACTATGCCGACCTGAAGGCGACGCCGCGCGTGGTTGCCAAGGCGACCGCTGCGCTGGTGCGCAATGCGGTGCATCTGGCGCGGTTGCTTAAGCGTTCGAATTATCCCGGCAACGTCTGAGCGCGATACCGGGCAAAGAGTTGTTTGCGCGATCTTGCAAGATCCCGAGAAAGAAAAACCGCGGCACTGAGGCCGCGGTTTTTCGTACAGAATCAGCGAACAGTCGTCTGGACCACCACATCCACGCGTGATCCACGTTCGTCGCCCGAGCGCAGCGCCATGCGTTCGCCGCGCACGTCGATGCGGGCGAGATCGACGCCGCGCGCATTGAGGTAATCGCGCACGGACACGGCACGCGCGGTCGTCGCCGAGCCGTCGTTCACTGCGCCGTAGCTTTCGATGCGCGCGGTCGCGTTCGGCTGGCCCTGCATCGCACGCGCAAGCGAGTCGAGCGACTGCTGCGCGGTTGGTGTGAGTGCCGACTGGCCCGGCTCGAACATGAAGTCACCCAGTCGCACGACCAGACCGCGATCATCGACGCGCGATTCCAGACCACCGAGCTGATTCTGCATCGCCATCAGTTCGGCGCGCGAGCGTGGCACCAGTTCGTCGCGTCGGCTGCCGGTCGCCGTATCGGAATAGGTGTAAAGGCGCGAAGAGGACGACGCGTTGCGCGTGTTCGCTCGCGCAAGCAGTTGCTCGCGTTCCGCGCCGAGCTGAGTACCACGTTGTTCGGCATAGCGTGCGAGCGCGCTCGCTTCGGCGAGCTTGACCAGCCGGTCCGACAGATAGACACCTTGCTGATAGGCGCGCGCATCGAGCACGCGCGCATTACGCGCCAAGGTCGCCACCGCAGCATCTGCGTTGCCGAGTTCCGCGCCGGCGTTGTCGGCGATGCGCGGATCGGTATGCAGGCGATCCAGATCGTTCTGCAGACGCACCACATCAGGCGGCGGTCCCGGCGGAACGGTGGCGCAGGATACGCAAAGCCCGAGCAAGGCGGGCGCCAGAAACATGCGATGAAGAGGGCGGCTCATGGCGATCCTCCGGTGGCCAACTGCGCTCGCAACGTGTCGACGCTGCGTTGGATTTCCGTGGTCGCGGCTTCGGCGCGCTGCTGGCGTGCGCGCGCGGAGGCGAGTTCGCCGCCGACCTTCGCGCGCTCGGCGTAGGTCGCCACTTCCGTCCACGCGCGGTTGTCGGAAGCCTGCTGTGCAGCGACGAGCATGGCGTGCGCTTCATCGTAATCGGAGGGCGCGTAGCGCACGGCGTCGTCGCGCTCGGCGGATTGCACGGCGCTGGTCGCCTGGGCGAGCTCGAGCTGTGCGGCGTCGCGGTCTACTGCGGCTGCGGCGCCGGACACGGCCAAGGCCGCGAACAGGAATAATCGATATCGACGCATGAGTGACTCCTCACGGGATGGTCCGCCGGAGCCTGCAACGGGTCACTTGAAGCATTTCTTAACGTCGGCGCCTGCACGCACGAGCCGTTCATGCAGCGATCGAGACGCGTCGTCACACCGGATGCGCGGCGGCTTGCATCATTCGCGTCATGCGCTCATCCAGCGGCGTCGTCACGTTGAAGCGCATCCAGGTCGTCGGCGCCTGACTCGGCGAGAACAGACTTCCGGGCGCGAGCAGCAGTCCCTGTTCGCGCCAAATGGTCGCGAGCACGTTCGTATCGGTGTGCATGTCGGCCCACAGGAAGAGTCCGTCGCCGTGCGCGGCGAAGATGTCGACGCCGTGGCGCTGCAGAAATGCGCGCGCTTTGGTGCGACAGGCCAGCAGGCGCTCGCGCAGCCCCTGCACATGACGCTCGTAGCGGTTCTCGACCAGCAGCGTGTGGACCAGACGTTCGTTCAATTCCGGCGTGGTGAAGCCGGTCAATATCTTGGTGTCGGCGAGGCTGCGCGCGAGCGCCACATCGCAGGCGACGAAGCCGACGCGGATGTTCGAGGCCAGCGTCTTGGAAAAACTGCCGGCGTGAATCACGCCGTGCAATCCATCCAGCGCCGCCAGCCGGGTGACCGGCGTCGTGCACAGATCGGCGTAGGCGTCGTCCTCGAAAATCGGAACGTCGAATTGTGCAGCGAGCGCGACGATGCGCGTAGCGACCGTTTTGGACAGCGAAAGCCCGGTCGGATTGTGTGCGGCGGAACTCGCCAGCAGCAGACGCGGACGTTCCTCGCGCAGCAGACGTTCGAGGCACGCAAGGTCCGGACCTTCGCGCGTACACGGTATGCCGATCACGCGCGCGCCGTGCGCACTGAGCACGCCGAGCGCGCCGAACCAGCACGGATCGAATACGAGCACACTCGCGCCGGGTTCGACGAGACTGCGCAGCACCAGATTCAGCGCATGCGTGATACCCGTCGTCAGCACGATCTGGTCGGCGTGCGCGAGGATGTCGCGCGTCGCCAGTCGTCGTTGCAGGGCGGCGCGCAAGGGCTCGAAACCGTGCAAGGCGCCGCTGTCGAGCCAGCGGCGCGGACCCTGCCGGCCGAGCGAGCGCAGCGCTGCGCCGATCGGTGCGCCATCGAGCCATTCGCCCGGCAGCACGCCGAGGCCTGGCCCCTGCGCCGAGGTGTTGCCGAGCATGTGTTGCAGCAGCCAGCGCAGGTCGATCGCTGCATTCGGATGTGCGCCAGCGACGCGCGTTTCGACGGCGGCCCGGCACACGTAGAAACCGGAACCGCGACGCGACTGGATGCGGCCGTGCGTGACCAGTCGCGCATACGCTTCGGCGATGGTGAACGGCGAAACGCCGCGCTGGCGTGCGAGCGCTCGGATCGACGGCAGGCGCATGCCGGGACGGAATACCTGCCCGTCGATGCGCTGGACGATCCACTGCATGCAGCCCTCGACCAGGGTCTGCGCGGAATCTTCAGGCAGGACGCGCGCGGTCTTGCTTGCGGCTGTACTGTTCGGCACGTCGCAAAGTGTATCGGGACTGTATCGGCGCTGCACGCTAGCCTGCAGTCAGTGCCACCCGCGTGGCGAGGATGAGAAACGATGATGACGATGATGCGTTCGATGCGCTTGGCTTGGATGGCCTGCCTGCTCTCGGCGGCAGCGATTCCCGCGCTCGCGATGAGCGCCGAAACTTCCGCGCCCGCCGGCAAGGCGAAGCTGCGCCAGCAGCAGCGCGAGGACGTGATGTTCGTGCGCACGCAGTATCTGCCGAAGGAAATGGCCTACACGCCGGCGACGCGTGCGCTCGCGCAGTTGCAGCTGCAACACCTCGAACGCGAGGCCGGCTCGCTGTCGCCCGCGCAATTCATGGTCGGCCTGATGCAGGTCGGTGCCCTCGCCGACAACGCACACAGCGGCCTGCGCATTCCCGCTGCACTGGATTCGTCCGGCGCGCGTCTGCCGCTGCATCTGCTCTGGCTGTCGGATGCGCTGATCGTCGCGCGCGCGACGCAGTCGGCATCGGATCTGGCCGGCGCGCGCGTGCTGCGCATCGAGGGTCGCTCGCCCGCTTCGATGTTCGAAGGCGCCAAGGTACTGCTCGGCGGCAACGAGGCCGGGCGCAAGCACTGGATCAACGATTTGATCGAACGTGCGGGTGTGCTGCATGCGCTGGGTCTGGCGAAGTCGCCGGATGCGATCGCGTTAACCCTGCAATTGCCCGACGGGCGCATCGTCGAGCGCACGCTCGCGATGCAGCCGGCGGCAAGCCTCGGCGTCAGCGCCGAAGTCGCGCGCCTGTGGTCGCCCGAGCCCGTCGCGGACGAACGCGGCTGGACCAGCGCGCTCACGACCGATGCGTTGCCGCAGTATCTGCGCGAGGCGGATCGTCCATTCCGCACGGTCGCGATGACGCCGCTGCATGCCTTGTATGTGCAGTTGCGCTCGAACGAAGACGAGAACGGAATTTCGATCAAGAAATTCGTCGACGAGGTGCGCACGCAGATTGCAACCGCGCCGGTGGAAAACCTGATCGTCGATCTGCGTTTCGACGTCGGCGGCAATCTCACCACCACGCTCGATTTCATGCGTCAGCTGCCCACGCTGGCGACGACGCGCACCTATCTGCTGGTCGGGCCGTACACGTTTTCCGCCGGCATCATCTCGGCGGCGGCAATCAGCAAGCATGCGGGCGGACGCGTCACCATCGTCGGCGAGCCGATCGGCGATCGCCTGCATTTCTGGTCGGAAGGCGCGCGCATCGATCTGCCGCACTCGCACCTCGCGTTCCGCTACACCGACGGGCAGTTCAATCTCGCCGATGGCTGCACTGCCGAGCCGGCCTGCATGGACGACCGCTACAACATCGATGTGAATGGCGCGCCGCTCGATCCGGATCTGCCGGCGCCGTTGAACGCGGCTGCGTATTTCGCCAAACGCGATCCGGCGCTGGAGGCGGTCGGCAAGGACATCGCCGAACGCGCCTGCAAATCCTGCAGCGATGCGCCCAAGTCCGCCGTTGCCGCGGCGCCATCGCTGTGAAGGTCCTGACTTCAGCGATCCGAACGGGACATCAATGATGTCTGCGCAGGCGCCGCAGCGGCTGCAACTTCGCGTTGCGCAGTTCCGCTTCATTGCCCGGCTCGAAACGCAGACTGCACCGCGTTCGGTTGCGCTGCTCACACGCATGCTGCCGATCGAGCGCAGCGTGCTGCATGCGCGCTGGAGTGGCGAGGCCGGCTGGGTGCCGCTCGGGTCCGGCTTGGAACTCGCTGCGGAAAACGCGACGGCGTATCCGCAGCCCGGTCAACTTCTGCTGTATGCCGGCACGCAGAGCGAGGCGGAATTGCTGATTCCCTACGGCGCCTGCGCGTTCGCCTCGCGTGCCGGCCGGCTTGCCGGCAATCCGGTGGCGATGATCGAGGGCGACCTGTCGCCGCTGCGAGCGCTCGGCGAGATGCTGTTGTGGAAAGGTGCGCAGACGATAGAACTGGAATTGTTGTGACGCTCTGACCAGCACGCGGCGCGATCGTCGCGAGGCGTCGCCATGCGACGCCTCGGATCCCTCATTGCAGCGTCAGCGCAAACCTCAGCGCAGCGATACCGATACCAGCACCGGCGAATCGCGATAGCGCTGCGGAAACAGTTGGCGCAGGTTCGCGATCTTCGGCAAGTCGTTCGCGACGATGTAGCCGTTGCCCGGATTGTTGGCGAGAAAATCCTGATGGTAGGACTCCGCCGCATAGAAGGATTTGCCGGTCTCGATCGTGGTCGCGAGCGGGCGGCTGAAGACACCGCTCTTGTCGAGCTGCTCGATATAGCTCGCCGCGACTTTCTGCTGCGCTTCGTTCGCGGGAAAAATCGTCGAGCGGTATTGCGAACCGCTATCCGGGCCCTGGCGGTTCAATTGCGTCGGATCGTGCGCGACCGAAAAATAAATCTGCAGGATCTGGCCGTAGCTGATCTGGTTCGGATCGAACGTGACCTGTACCGATTCGGCATGACCCGTCGTGCCCATGCCGACCTGACCGTAGTGCGCGGTCGACGACGCGCCGCCGGCATAACCGGAGACGGCCTTGCTGACGCCTTTCACATGCTGGAACACGCCCTGCACGCCCCAGAAACAGCCACCCGCGAACACCGCGGTCTCGCGCTTTGCGTCGGATGCCGGCTCGTCGACGACGGCTGCAGGAACGACGACGGCGGCTTCCGCCGAATGCGCGGGTTGTTTCCACAACAGCGGCAGCAGCGCGAACGCAGCCAGTGCAACGCCACCGGCAATCGCGCGCCGTATCCTTGCTTCGGTGAAGTATTTGATCATTGCAGTCTCCTGGTTGGCGCAGCGCGCCGTCAGCCGAACGTGAAAGCGAAGGCCTCGACCGCGGGATCGAGGAATTCGACGTCGAAGGTGTGCTCGCCGACAGCGCCGTCCACGCGCAACAATTGATACAGGCGCTGCTGCGTCACGCTTCCGTTGCCCTGCACATCGATGTCGACGCCATGGTTTTCGCCGGGCGGTTTGCCATCGAGCAACACGCGCAGACGGACCGCGCGCCCGTCGGCGCCGGGGCCGAGCACGAGATTCAGATCGCGCGCATGGAAGCGATAAACGATGTGTCCGCCGGCGTGGTCGAGCCGTGCCTTCTCTTCGCCGACGGTCCAGTCGCCGCCCAGCGCCCAGGCGTTTGCCGGCAACGAGGCCGGTATCGAATACGCATGACTGACGTCGGGCATCGCGCCGCCGGGCGATGCGAAATTCGCGGCGCGCTCATAGCCGACATAGGTTTCCGGCGAGAGTGCATTCGCGCTCGCCGCAGCCATCGCGGCGCCGCCCACATCCGGTTGCACCAGAGCGGCCGATACGTCGGCGGCGCCGGCTTCGGCGAGCAGCTGCTGGATGATCTTTTCCGATTCGGCGTATTCGCCTTCGCCGAAATGATGGTGGCGGACGCGGCCTTTCGCATCGATGAAATAATGCGCGGGCCAGTATTCGTTCTTGAATGCGCGCCAGATCGTGTAGTCGTTGTCGACCGCGATCGGATAGTCGAGCTTGAATTCGGCGGCGGCGCGACGGATGTTGTCGACATCGTGTTCGAACGCGAATTCCGGCGCATGCACGCCGATCACGACGAGGCCGCGATCCTTGTACTTGTCGGCCCAGGCGCGCACGTAGGGCAGGGTGCGGATGCAGTTCACGCACGAGTAGGTCCAGAAGTCGACCAGCACGACTTTTCCGCGCAGCTGCGCATTGGTCAGCGGCGCTGAATTCAGCCACTGCGTCGCGCCTTCGATCGACGGCATCGCGCCTTCGTCGGGGAGCGATGTCGGCGCGGCGTCACCTGACGCAGGCACCGCGGTGGCAGTTGCGGGCGTCGGTGGCGCGGTCGGATTCGGCGCACGCGCCAGCGACAACAGCGACTGCTCGACACCGTTCGTGCTCGCGCTCGAAAGACGGCTGAGAAAACCGGTGTCGAGTCCGAAGGCAATCGCGACCACGCTGGCGAGCACGGCGACACCGAGCGCGCGGCGAATCCATTCGCCCGCACCGAGCGAACGCTTAAGTGCTGCGAATACACGGCCACCGACCAGCAACGCGAGCGCGAGCGACGTCGCCGCGCCCGCAGCGTAAGCGAGCAACAACAAGCTGGTGCCGACGCTGGCGCCCTGCAACGCCGCGCCGGTCAGTACCAGTCCGAGGATCGGTCCCGCGCACGGCGCCCACAACAGGCCGGTCGCGATGCCGAGAATGAAGGACGACAACGGCGAACCCGCATCGCTGGGCGCGCCGTCGTCGGACCTTGTCAGACGTGCGCCGAGTGCGACGAAGGGCCGGGAAAACCAGTCGGCCAGACGCGGAATCAGCAAGGTCGCGCCGAAGAACGCGAGCACCGCCATCGCGACGATGCGGCCGTACTGATTCGCGTGCACGGCCCAGCCGCCGCCGAGCGCGGCCAGACTTGCGACCAGCGCAAACGTGATCGCCATCCCGGCCAGCATCGGCAGCGTGCTGCGCACGAAGGCGCCGTCCGAACGCGCGAACACGAAGGGCAGCACCGGCAGGATGCACGGGCTGATGATCGTCAGCACACCGGCGAGATAGGTCAGCAGGATGATCGTCATGGAGCAGGCTTCGGCGCGTCAGGCGGCAGGCGTGAACGTCATCGCGACACCGTTCATGCAGTAACGCAAACCGGTCGGCTTGGGGCCGTCGTTGAAGACATGCCCGAGATGACCGCCGCAACGCCGGCAGTGCACTTCGTCCCGTTCCATGCCGAGCGAACGATCGCGCTGTTCGTTGACGGCACGCGCGAGCGGACGGTAGAAACTCGGCCAGCCGGTACCGCTGTCGAATTTCGTCGACGACGAGAACAGATCGAGCGCGCAGCCCGCACACGCGAACGTGCCGTGGCGTTTCTCGTGATCGAGCGGACTGCTGAAAGGCGCTTCGGTACCCTGCTGGCGCAACACGTTGTACTGCGCTGGCGTCAACAGCGAATGCCATTCTTCGTCGGTATGCGTGACCTCGAACACTTCATTGGCCGCGTGCGCATTGGCAACGCCGGGCAGACGCAGCTTGAGAAAGGCGGCGCCGGCAACGAGCGCACCGAAGCCGAGCAGCAGCCGGCGCCGGTCGATCGAGAAGGAACGGTCTGATTCGTGCGTGCTCATGACGGACACCTCGGGGTTGCAACGGAATATCGCCGGCGCGTGCTGCGCCGGCCATGGTCGACATGCAGGACCGGCCTGCGACAGCGGAAATTTCAGCCGCGCGAAAAGTCAGGCGCGATTCCATTCAGACATGACGGGCGAAGCGTGAAGTGTTGAAGCGGAGATACGCTCGCGATCGCCCTGCCTCAGGGGTTTTCGCGCAACCGCCGATACAGCGTACTGCGACTGACGCCGAGCCGTCGTGCCGCCGCCGAGATGTTGCCGCCGGCCGCGGCGAGTGCGCTGCGCATCGCATCGCATTCGATCGCGTCGAGCGACATCGCAGGCGCCGGCCGTGCGACGTGCGCAGGCGCGACGCCTGCGCCGGCAGGTTCGGACGCGCCGCCGAGATCGGGAAGATCGTGGCGTCCGATCGTCGCGCCGGGTTCGGCCAGCGCGATGATCTCGCGGAGCACTGCGGTCAACTGGCGGAAATTTCCCGGCCAGCTGCATGCGACGAGTGCATTGGTGGCGGCATCGTCGAGTTTCAAGCCGGCGCCTTCCGCACCGAGCGATATCCACAATTGCACAATGATGCCGCGCAGGTCGGCCTGCAGGCGCAGCGGCGGCAAGGTCACATGGCTCTGCGCGATGCGGTAGAAAAGATCGGCGCGGAACGCCTGCGCTTCGACCGCCGCGCGCAGATCCCGATGCGACGCCGCGATCAGGGCGAAATCGACTGCACTCGCACGCACGCCGCCGAGCGCGGTGATCTCGCGCTCCTGCAACACGCGCAGCAGGCGGCTCTGCAACGACAGCGGCATGTCGCCGATCTCATCGAGAAACAAAACGCCGCCGTCCGCTTCGCGAAGCAGACCCGGCGAGCCCTCCTTGCGCGCACCGGTAAACGCGCCCGGCGCATAACCGAACAGCTCCGACTCGATCAGGCCTTCCGGCAGCGCCGCGCAATTGATCGCGACGAAGGGAGCTGCGGCACGCGCGCAGCGTTGATGCAGGAGCCGCGCGAAGACTTCCTTGCCGGTTCCGGTTTCGCCCTGCAGCAGCACCGGAATATCCGCATCGAGCAGGCGCACCGCGCGCATGATCTGCGTCTCCAGCGCTGCATTGATCACGGGTTTCGTCGTGCGCGACGACGCGCGCCGATTCGAGGTCGGCGTCGGCCGAATTTTCTGTGGCGGGCGGCGCGCATGCAGCAGGTTGCCGGAATGATCGCGCAGATGAGTGATCGCGCTCGACCTCGGCATCGCGCCGCTGAACAGTTCGTCGTAGCGGCGACGGCCGAGTTCGGCCCAATCGAGTCCGAGCAGGGCCAGCGCGTAGCGATTCGCGGCGACGAGGCGATGCCCTTCGAACATCAGCACGCCTTCGCGCGGCGTGCCGAGCAGGTCGGCATCGTTGTGCAGGCGGATCAGTTCGCGATCGGCGCACATGTCCTCGAACAATCGATGTTCGATCTGATCGACCGCGAGCTGGACCATGCCGAGCGCATGCACATGATGCACGCCGGCTTCGCCGGACAGATCGAGCACCCCGGCGAGGCGGCCGAACGGATCGAGAATCGGCGCAGCCGAGCAACTGAGAATGCGATACGGCTCGAAGTAATGTTCGCCGCCACGCACTTCGACTGCGCGCCGCTCGACCAGGGCGGTGCCGATCGCGTTGGTGCCGGTCGCGTCCTCGCGCCACGGCACACCGGGGCGCAGCGATACGCGCGCGGCCTTGTCCAGAAACGCGGCGTCGCCGATCGCATCGAGCACCAGGCCATCCGGTCCGGTCAGGACCGCGATCGCGCCGGCTGCTCGCGCGCTCGCATGCAGCGCTTCCAGTTCCGGACGGCACAGGCGGCGCAATGATTCATGTCGATCGTGCAGTTCGTGCAGTGCGGATGCGCCGAGCGGCTCCACCTCCGGTCGCAGACGCGCTGCCAGTCCGAGCGCGGCGCAGCGCTGCCAGGATTCGAGGATGACCTTCGAAACCAGTCCGGTCGGTCGTTCGCCCTCGGCGAAGAAGCGCGCGCGCGCGGCGAGCAATCCGGAGTTTGACGACGAGCGTGCCATGCCTGTTTCCCGACTGTCGCAGTTTGCGACACCTGTTCCTGGACCTGTGCTGCTAGTACACACCTAATGCCCGAGGGCGCAAGCGGATTCTCCCAAGCCCTCTGCTGCGCTGCCGTAGCGAACAAAATTCCAGGGCTGACGTCGTTCGCAGGCGCTCTGCTACGCCGCAACATGCGCGCGCTTGGCATGACCGGTGCTCCTGTGAGCGGATCACAGCACGGAGTTCCACCATGACCAAGCTCGAGCAACAACATCTGTCGGTGCAGGTTCCCTTCAAGAGCCGCTACGAGAACTTCATCGGCGGCAAGTGGATCGCGCCCGTCCACGGAAAATATTTCGAGAACGTGACGCCGGTCACCGGCAAGGCCTTCTGCGAAATCGCGCGCTCGGACAAGGACGACATCGAACTCGCCCTCGATGCCGCGCATGCGGCGAAGACTGCGTGGGGACGCACCTCGACGACCGAGCGCGCGAACATCCTCAATCGCATCGCCGATCGCATGGAACAGAATCTCGATCTGCTCGCGCATGCCGAAACCTGGGACAACGGCAAGCCGCTGCGCGAAACGCGCGCCGCCGACATTCCGCTCGCGATCGATCATTTCCGCTATTTCGCCGGCTGCATCCGCGCGCAGGAAGGCTCGATCGGGCAGATCGACGACGACACCGTGGCCTACCAGTTCCACGAACCGCTCGGCGTCGTCGGTCAGATCATTCCGTGGAATTTTCCGATCCTGATGGCGACCTGGAAACTCGCGCCCGCGCTCGCCGCGGGCAACTGCGTGGTGCTCAAACCCGCCGAGCAGACGCCGGTGAGTATTCTGGTGTGGGCCGAACTGGTCGGCGATCTGCTGCCGGCGGGCGTGCTCAACATCGTCAATGGTTTCGGTCTGGAGGCCGGCAAGCCGCTCGCATCGAGTCCGCGCATCGCGAAGATCGCATTCACCGGCGAAACCACGACGGGCCGCCTGATTTCGCAATACGCGAGCCAGAACCTGATTCCGGTGACGCTGGAACTCGGCGGAAAATCGCCGAACATCTTCTTCGACGATGTCGTGGCGAAGGACGATGCCTTCTTCGACAAGGCGATCGAAGGCTTCGTCATGTTCGCGTTGAATCAGGGCGAGGTGTGCACCTGCCCGAGCCGCGCCTTGATGCAGGAATCGATCTACGAACGCTTCATGGAGCGCGCGCTGAAACGCGTCAACGCGATCAAGCAGGGCAACCCGCTCGATCCGGCGACGATGATCGGCGCGCAGGCATCGAATGAACAGCTCGAGAAGATTCTCAGCTACATGGACATCGGCCGCCAGGAAGGTGCCGAGGTGCTGGCCGGCGGCGAGCGCAACGTGCTCGGCGGCGAATTCAAGGACGGCTACTACGTCAAGCCGACGGTGTTCCGCGGCCACAACAAGATGCGCGTTTTCCAGGAAGAGATTTTCGGACCCGTGGTATCGGTGACCACGTTCAAGGACGACGAGGAAGCACTCTCGATCGCCAACGACACCTTGTACGGTCTCGGTGCCGGCGTGTGGAGCCGCGACGTCAACCGCTGCTATCGCTTCGGCCGCGAGATCCAGGCCGGGCGCGTGTGGACGAACTGCTACCACGCGTATCCCGCGCACGCGACCTTCGGGGGTTACAAGCAGAGCGGCATCGGTCGCGAGAACCACAAGATGATGCTCGACCATTACCAGCAGACCAAGAACATGCTGGTCAGCTATTCGACCAAGGCGCTCGGTTTCTTCTAGCCGCCGCCGATCAGCGCGACTGCTGTGGGAGCGGTCGCGGCGATTTCTGTTTCACAGGTTTCACGCAGCGTCGGGTCGACAGATCCGGAAAACCGCGTGCGGGCGGCGTGCGCCGAAAAATCGCACGGGTGCTTCGCAGGCGGATCGTCATCACGAAGGGGAACTCATCAATGAAGACATCGCGTGTGCAACACGGACCACGCTCGGGCGCGCCGCGCATCGGGCGGCGATCAATCGCAAGGCGATCAATCGCAATCGGATGCGCCGTCGGCATGACACTGTGCATCGGCTCGGCCCGTGCGATATCCATCCAGGGCAGCGACTGGGAGCTCGACGTCGGCGGCATCGTCAACGCCTATTACACCTCGACCGGCTGCTCCGGCGACGCGGTCGGCGGCATCGCGCTGGCAGGACGCGCATTGGGTTGTTCGGGCGAAAGCCACAAGACCACGATCGGCAACGGCCTGCTGCCGAGCGGGCTGATCACCAAATTCAAGACGACGCAGGACGGCATCGATCTCGGCGGCACCATCGGCATCATGGTGCATACGGCGACCTCGTCCGGCGTCGACCCCAACAGCGCCGTCGACGTGCGCCAGGCGTTCTTCACCATCGGCACCGCCGAGATGGGCAGCTTGAAGATCGGCCGTGACTACGGTGTCTACGGCGCCAACGCGATCCTGACCGACATGACCTTGCTCGGTGCCGGTGCACCGACGCAGGCGACGCAGCGCGGTCGGGTGACGCTCGGTCATATCGGCGCCGGCTACACCTATCTCGGCACCTACGGTCAGATGACCTATACCTCGCCGACCTTCGGCGGCGGCTTCGCATTCACCGGCGCGCTGGTCAGCCCGGTCGACAGCGGCGATTTCGTGTCGAAGGCGTATCCGCAGGTGCAGATGCAGCTTGTCTATAGCAACGATGCGCTGAAGGCGTGGGTCGGCGCGAAGTCGCAGAAGTTCTACGGCGCCAACGGCAGCGCCGAACAAGGCACCGACTTCAACGAGATCGCCGGCGAGGCCGGCGTGTCGGTGAGTGCCGGTCCGTTCGGCGTGCTCGCCAATGTGCAGGCGGGCAAGGGGCTCGGCATCCTGACCGACGGCGATCAGGGCGACGTGAAAGGACTCAACTACTTGGTGCAGGGAACCTGGAAGTTCACCGACAAGCTGAAGTTCGGTCTCAACTACGGCATTAGCAAGAACCGCGACAACGATGCGTTCAACGTCGCCACCAACGGCGCCTTCAAGTCCAACGCGAATCTCACCGGCGGGCTTTATTACGCGCTGACCAAGAGCGTGACGTTGGCCGGCGAACTCGGCGAAACGCGCTCGAAGGACTATCTCGGCAACGAGGCGAAGCAGTACGGCGGCTCGCTCGGCGGAATCATCTTTTTCTAGCGCGGAACTTCAGCGCGAAATCTCCGGTACGGAATTTCCGCTACGAACACCGCAACGGCCGCGCGTCCGACGACGCCGGCATCCATCGACCTGCAATGGAGAGTCCTCCCATGAAATCCAGCAATTTCTCGCGCAACGCGCGCCTGCGCGCTCTTGCGCTCGGCCTCGGTCTCGCTGCCTGCGCAACGGCGGCGGCCGCGGCACCCGAATACCCGTCGGTCACCGATGCGCGCTTGTCCAATGCGGCCAGGGACGACGGCTGGCTGATGTATCGCCGCGACTACGCGAGCACCGGCTACGCGCCGTTCGATCAGATCAACACGAGCAATGTCGACAAGCTGAAAGTCGCCTTCGACGTGAAGAGCGCGCTGACGCAGGGCCACGAAGCGGCGCCCGTGGTGAACGGCAACTACATGTTCGTGACGACGCCGATGGATCATCTGATGGCACTCGATGCGACCACCGGCAAGGAGCTGTGGACCTACGTGTTCCCGATCGATGCGAAGGCGTTGAAGACGGTGTGCTGCGACGTGGTCAATCGCGGTGTCGCGCTGTACGGCGACAACGTCTACATGGAGACGCTCGACAACCATGTCGTCGCGCTGGATGCGAAGACCGGCAAGCTGAAGTGGGACAAGAAGCTGTGGGAGCCGGGACTCGGCTACTTCATGACCTCGGCGCCGCTGATCGTGCAGGGCAAGGTGATCGTCGGCACCGGCGGCGGCGAGTACGGCGCGCGCGGTTTCATCACGGCATTGAATGCGAAGTCCGGCAAGGTCGAGTGGCAGATCCACACGACGGCCACGCCCGGAACGCCCGGCGGCGATACCTGGCCGAAGGGTGCAGCGCAGACCGGCGGCGGCAATCCCTGGATCACCGGCACCTACGACACCGAGACGAACACGATCTTCTGGGGCGTCGGCAATCCGGGTCCGTGGCTGGCGACGCTGCGTCCGGGCAACAACCTCTACACCGATTCGGTACTCGCGCTCGATCCTGCCAACGGCAAGATCAAGTGGTACTACCAGTGGACGCCGAACGACACCTGGGACTACGACGGCAGCAACGAAACCGTGATGGCCGACGTCAGCAACGGCGGCAAGGACTACAAGGCTCTCGTGCACGCGGATCGCAACGGTTATTTCTACGCGCTCGATCGCAGCAACGGCAAATTGATCTACGCACGGCCGTTCGTCAACGCAACCGCGATGACCGGACCGAAGGATGGCGTGAACCAGGACAACAAGGATCTTCGTCCGACCGTCGACAAGAGCGTGTTCGTCTGCCCGAGCTTTCTCGGCGGCAAGAACTGGTGGCCGATGTCGATCAATCCGCAAACGCATATGGCCTACATCCCGACCTTGAATGCGTGCATGGACATCAAGGGCGCCGAGCCGGTCGCCTACAAGGCGGGCCTCGCGTTTCTCGATGTCAGTTTCGAAGTCAAGCATGATCCGACGAACGCGAATTGGGGTGCGGTGCAGGCGGTCGACCTCAACACCGGCGAACAGGTCTGGAAACACGAGAGCGCGATGCCCTGGAACGACGGCACCCTGTCCACTGCCGGCGGCGTGGTGATCAGCGGCGGCACCGATCAACACCTGTATGCGTTCGATGCGAAAAGCGGCAAGGTGTTGTGGAAGAGCGAAGAGCTCAGCTCCGGCATCATCGGCGTGCCGACCACCTACAAGGTCGGCGACAAGCAGTACGTCGCGATCTGGGCCGGATGGGGTGGCGCAAGTCCGATCTGGGGCGGCGTGATGGCGAACGATCCGGCCGTGAAGGCGATTCCCAAGGGCGGCCATCTCTATGTCTTCACGCTGTAAGGCGATAGCGCGCGCACTCGCTGCGAGCGCGATCCTCCTCCTCGGCGCGGTGCTCACGCATCGCGCTGCGGCAGCGCCTGCGCTCAAGGTGTGCCTGGACCAGAGCAATCCGGCGGTCGCGATCGATGCACGCATCGTGCGTGCGGCATTGCGCACGCAGGGTTACGACGTCGCTGAAGTTCCCTTCGTCGGGCATGGCAGGCAAGCAGACGATGGCTTGCCGGTCGGCCGCTTCGCCAGGCTCGCCGCGAGCGAGTGTCAGCTCATCATGGGATTTCCGGTCGATGCGGGCAGTCCGCATCTGCCGCCGGATGTGAAGTCGACGGCGGCATACGCCAGTACCGGTTTCGCGCTCGTCGAAACCGGCGCTGGCGGGCACCACGCGCTGGCCGATCTGCCGGACGGCAGCGAAGTCGGTATTGCGGTCCTGGATACGTGGGCCGGCATGCAATTCAGCACGCACCCGAACATCGTCATGCACGTCTATCCCGACGATGCGCAGATGCTCGTCGATCTGGAACACCACCGCATCGCGGCAGGCATGACCTGGCAACCCTTTCTGCAAACCTACGAAAGAAAGCCGGGTGTTCCGCCACGCTTCCACTCGCACGTGCTGGCCGGCGAGCACATGGTGTGGAATCTGGTGGCCTTGTTCGCACCGTCCTCGCAGGACGCCGCCGATCTGTTCGACAAGGGCATCGAGGTGCTGCGTGCGGGTGGCAAGCTCGAAGGCGTGATCAGACCGTACTCGGCCGCATCGACGAACGCATCGAAGACGTCTGCATCGAGTGGTGCGCTCACGGATCGGCGCGCGCGCGCTGTCGTCGCTCGACGTTGTACCGGCGCGGCCCGACCGGCGAAATCATCTCGCAGCAATGCGAAGCCGGCCAAGCCGCCTGCGATCTACACCGAAGCGCAGGCGACGCAAGGCGCGATCGTGTACTTCCAGAATTGCGCGATGTGCCACGGCCCGCTGCTGGATGGACAGCAGGGCGGCTATTCGGGGCCCGCGTTAAGAGGCCGGGACTTCGCCGATCCGAGTTACGACTTCCACGTCAGCGACATTTTCAACTTCGTGGCCAAGCTGATGCCGGCGGCAACACCGGGCAGCTTGTCGCACGAACAGGACGTTCAGATCATGGCGTTCATCCTCAAACAGAACGGCTACCCGGCCGGCACCACCGAACTCACGTACGAGGAAGCGGCAACCTCGAAGGTCGCGATTCGCTATTACGGAAACTAGACGGCGGCCGCGCATGCGCAGCGCGATGTCGCCGACCACCGCGGAAACAAGAGAACGCCCATGACCGAGCCACTGCAAGTCACCGTGACCCCGCTCGCGCTCGAACTGATCGAACGCCTGCGCGCGAAACACGGCGCGTTGCTGTTCCATCAATCCGGCGGCTGCTGCGATGGCTCCGCGCCGATGTGTTATCCGCAAACCGATTTCATCGTCGGCGACCGCGATGTGCTGCTCGGCGAAATCGGCGGCGCGCCGTTCTACATCAGCGCGCCGCAATTCGAGTATTGGAAGCACACCCAGCTGATCATCGACGTCGTCGATGGTCGCGGCGGCATGTTCTCGCTCGACAACGGCGAGGGTGTGCGTTTCCTCACGCGCTCGCGTTTGTTCGGGGATGACGAAGTCGCGGCGTTGAAGGCTGCGCACCGCTTCGGCGAGTAGAGCGCGACGGTTGGCGGGCGCGCCGTTTGCTGCGCGCCGCGGATGCGGAGTACGGCAATCTCGGGTTGACGTCGGCGTTCGCTTTCCGCCATGTTGAGCGCGACGCTATCTCCGAAGGAATTCCCCATGCTCCAGGTTCGCGGCTATGCCGCCCACGATTCGCGTTCGCCATTGGTGCCGTTTCGCTTCGAGCGGCGCGATCCGGGTCCGCACGATATCCAGATCGAAATCCTCTACAGCGGCATCTGTCATTCCGATCTGCATCAGGCACGCGAGGATTGGGGACGCGCGCTCTACCCGATGGTGCCCGGGCATGAAATCGTCGGGCGCGTGGTCAGGGTCGGTGCGCAGGTGACCAAGCTCAAAGCCGGCGATCTCGCCGGTGTCGGCTGCATGGTCGATTCCTGCCGCCAGTGTTCGGCCTGCAACGAAGACCTCGAACAATACTGCGAGCAAGGCGCCACCTGGACCTACAACGCGAAGGAGCGCGGCAGCGAGCAGCTGACCTTCGGCGGCTATTCGGAACAGATCGTGGTCGAGGAACGCTTCGTCGTGAAGGTGCCGCCGAGCCTCGACCTCAAAGCCGTCGCGCCGCTGCTGTGCGCCGGCATCACGACGTATTCGCCGCTGCGTCACTGGAAGATCGGGCGCGGCCACAAGGTCGGCGTGATCGGCCTCGGCGGTCTCGGCCACATGGGCATCAAGTTCGCCAAGGCGCTCGGCGCGCATGTCGTGATGATCACGACCTCGCCCGACAAGGGCAAGGATGCGAGCCGGCTCGGCGCCGATGAAGTGCTGATTTCGCACGATCGCGCGGCGATGGCGGCGCATCGCGCAAGTTTCGATTTCCTGTTGAACACGATACCGGTCGGCCACGACGTCAATCCGTATCTGGCCCTGCTCAAGCGCGACCGCACGATGGCCCTGGTCGGCGTGCTGACCGCGCTGGAGCCGCCGCCGTCGGGCGGAGGCCTGATCGCCGGACGCAAGAGCCTCGCCGGCTCGGCGATCGGCGGCATGGCCGAGACGCAGGAAATGCTCGACTTCTGCGCCGAACACGGCATCGTCAGCGACGTCGAAATGATCCCGATCCAGGCAGTCAACGAGGCCTACGAGCGACTGCTGAAGAACGACGTCAAATACCGTTTCGTGATCGACATGGCGTCGCTGCGCAGCGAAAACGCCTGAAGCCTGACGACGCGTCGCCGGCCGATCGACCGGCGATCGCCCGCATCTGGCGGGATGTTCCTCCGGCTTGCTAACCGCATGCGATCTGCGCGCATCCTATGCGCATGGTCGACGATGAAGCGGGCTGGATAGCCAGGGCAGGCGGGGGCGACGCGACTGCGTTTCGACATCTGGTCGAAGCGCATTCGAGCGCGTTGTTTCGCGTCTGCGCGCGCATCACCGGCGACAAGGCGATTGCCGAGGATGCGGTGCAGGAAGCGTTCTTCAACGCCTACCGGCATCTGCGCGATTTCGACGGCCGCGCGGCGTTCTCGACCTGGTTGCACCGGATCGGCGTCAATGCCGCGCTGGAACAGCTGCGTCGACGCGGCCGCCTCGACAGCGAGCTGCCCGCGAGCGATCAGGACAGCGACGCTTTCGCCGAGATCGCCGAAGCGGCGCCAGGTCCGGAGCGGCATGCCCGCAGCGCCGAAATCCGGCGCGATATCGAGACCGAGCTTGCGCGCATGAGCGCCCTCGAACGCTCCGCCTTCGTGCTGCGTCATCACGAAGGCCAGTCGCTCGAAGACATCTCGCAGGCGCTCTCGTTGAACACAGGTGCCTGCAAGCAGGCGATTTTCCGCGCGGTGCGCAAGCTGCGCGCCGTGCTCGAACCGGTTGGGTGATCCGCATGGACTCGATCAGCGACGAAGACCTGATTCTCCACCACTATCGCGACGGCCTCGATGCTGCGCAGCTGGCGCAGATCGATGCGGCGCTGTCCGTGTCCGCGCCGTTGCGCGAACGTCAGGCGACGCTGCTGCGCCTGCTCGCGCAGGTCGATGCGCTGCCGGCGCCGGTCCCCGATGCGGGGTTTGATGCGCGTCTGTGGCGCCGACTCGAACCGCGCCTGTTCGCGCGCGCATCGAGCGTGCAGCGCCCATCCTGGCGCGATCGCCTGCATGCATGGCTGTCGCCACCGCGGCTCGCCTGGGCTGGTGCCGTGTGCACGCTCGCCGTGGCCGTCGGCTTCGGTTTCTACGCGGGTCGTCGCAGCGCGCCCGAGCCGGACGTCGTCGCGCAGGCACGCGCCGACGATGCGGCGATGCGCGTACTCGATGCCTACGTCGCCGCGCATCTGCGCGCCACCGAAGGCGTCTTGCTGACGGCGAGCAACAGCGACAGCAAGGACTTGCTCGACGGCAATCGCGAACTCGCACTTTCCCTGGTCGATGCAAACCGTCTGTATGCGCGTGCGGCGACGCGCGCCGGCAATACGCAGCTCGCCGATTTTCTGCGTCAGCTGGAACCGGTATTGATCTCGCTGGCTAACCCGCCGTCGTCGGCACCCATCAAAGCGAATGAAGGCTTGCGCGACTACCTGCGCACGACTGATCTGCTGTTCCAGGTGCGCGCGACACAGGCGCGTCTGGATCGCAACGGCGACCGCCGCACCTGAGCATTCTGGAGATATCCGTGACGAAGAACATTCCCATCGGCCTGCTCGCGCTCGCGCTGACCCTGGCACTCGGCTCGCACGGCGCGCTCGCCGCCAGCGAAGGCGACATGGCGCCGAACGACAAGGCGTCGAACCAGCTGTACTGGCAAGGTCAGGCCGCGTTGAAGAAGTCCGACTGGGCGGCTGCCTTGAAGCGCTTCGGCGAACTCGAACAACTGCTGCGCGAGAAGGAGCCGCAGAGCGCAGATGCCGCGCTGTACTGGGAGGCCTACACCCTGGTGCAGGCCAAGCGCAGCGGCGAAGCGAAAGGCGTGCTGGACAGGTTGCATCGCGAATTCCCGAACAGCCGCTGGAGCAAGGATGCCGACGCGCTCGTGCAGAAAACCTCGCCTTCTGCGGCGAAGAGCGTATCGACCGACGGCGGCGACGAGGATCTCGCCGAAGTCGCCATCGAAGGCCTGATGAGTGCGCCGCCCGAGCGCGCGCTGCCGCTGCTGAAGAAGGTCCTGCAGGGTACGCATTCGATCAAGATCAAGAAGCGCGCCTTGTTCGTGCTGAGTCAGATCGACAAAGGCGGCGGACTCGATGTCGTGGTCGATGCGACGAAGAACGCGACCGATCCGGAGCTGCGCGAGGAAGCAATTCGCATCCTCGGTATCAGCGGCGAGGATCGCGCGATCGAACGGCTGCGCGAGGTCTATGCCGCGAGCAAGGACGCGCGCGAAAAACGCCAGATCATCGATGCCTATCTGGTCGCCGATCGCAAGGATCTGATTCTCGCTGCCGCGCGCAGCGAAGCGGATCCGGCGGTGCGCGCGCATGCGATCCGGACGCTCGGCGCACTCGACGCCTCGGCCGAACTCGAGCAACTGTTCGCGGCGACCACGGACGCCGGCAATCGGCGTGCGATCGTCGATGCGCTCGGCGTCGCCGGCAATGTCACGGCGCTCGCCCGGATTGCCGACGATGCGCAACAGCCCGAGGACGTGCGTATCGCCGCAATACACGCGCTCGGTATCGCCGACCACAACGGCGGCGAAGAGCTGCTGCTCAAGCTGTATGCGCAGGCGAACACGCCGGCCCTGCGCGATGCCGCGCTGCACGGATTGCTGGTCGCCGGCGACAGCGATGCCGTGCTCACGCTGTATCGCAATGCGAAGACCAACGATGAAAAGAAGAAGCTGCTGCGCCTGTTGACGACGATGGGCGACGACAACGCCCTCAATGCGATCGAAGCCGAACTCGACAAGCCGGGGAGCCCGCGATGAAAAGTCTGTTGATCGGATTCATTCTGATGGCGTCGGCGAGCGCGCACGCAGGCGCGGCCGAACTGCAGGCCGAGGTGACCCGCAGCGACGGCTGGGTCGCGTGGCGAGTACCGATGGTTGCAGGAGCAGGCATCCCGTGCTGTCCGCGTTCGCAGCACGCGTCGACTCCCGATGCAGCCTGCAATCTCGATGCGCACACCTGGAGTTTCGGCGACGACAAGGAGCAGCCGCAGCGCGACTCGGCCCTGGTCGTATACGCGCAAGTCGAGCACGCTCACATCGACCATGTGCGCGCGCTCGCATCATCGTGCACGGTCGCCAGTGCGGCTGCGATCCGCTGGATCGATACGGTGGAACCGGCACAAAGCGTGAGCCTGCTGTCGGCCTGGCTCGACGCCGCCGATGGCCGCCGTGCCGACGCCGACTCCGCGCTCGCAGCGCTTGCCTATCACGCCGATGCGACGGCCACGCGCGCGCTCGCCGCGCTGGCGCAACCGCAGCACGCTCGCGCAGCACGCGAGCAGGCCTTGTTCTGGCTCGGACAGACGCGCGGGATCGACGGCGCGCAGATCGTCGAGCGCTACGCGACGACCGATGCGGATCCGAAATTGCGCGAGAAGGCGATCTTCGCGCTGTCGCAATCGCATGCCGGTGACACCTACGCGAAGATCGCAGCGATCTCGCACAGCGACCCGACCGCGAGCGTGCGCAGCCAGGCGCTGTTCTGGATGGCGCAGACCGAAGACGCGCGCGCATCCGCCGACATCACCACCGCGTTGGCGAGCGAGCAGTCCGCCGACGTACGCGAGCAGGCGGTGTTCGCGTTGTCACAGCTCAAGGACGGCCAGGCGGAAGACGCCTTGATCGCGATCGTGCGTGGAAACTATCCGCGCGAGGACAAGAAGAAAGCCTTGTTCTGGCTCGGTCAATCCGGCTCGCCGCGCGCACTGCAGATGCTCGATGAGGTGCTCGCGAAAGGAAAGTCCGGCCCGCGAGCCGCGAGCGATTGATTTCCGGTCGCGAGGTGTCAGCGGAAACGCCCGGCAAGCCCGCGAAATTCGGGCATTTGCGACGAGTCGATGCGCCGGTCGATGCCGGCGTTGCCCGTCACGTCTTCGGCGCCACGCACCCCCATGTCAACTCTTGGCGGACTTGCGCCGCCCCTGCCGACGGATGCGAGCGGATGTTCCGAGGTTGGACTCGCGACAACCGCAATCGCCGATGGCTCGCTGGACGCGGCTGTGCGATTCCGTGTGGGGGACAGCGCAGTAAACACGCGGTCGATCGGCCCATTTGATCCGGTCGAGGCAATGTCCTGCAGGCCTGCAATTTGAACGGCCAGCAATTGCTCCATCACCCGGCATCAATCGCAGATATCGGGCGCGATCCAGAGGTGCAGCGCCGCGCACGCACGCCTGCTCGGCTCGAACAGCCGCCGAAATCTTCACCTTCGGATGGCACTAGAACTGGGTAGGGTCACTTACACATTTTAAAGGTTGCGGAGAGTCGGCGAAAGTTGCCGGCGTTGGTCCATAATCGGTCCCCAAACCGGAGGCGAGCGATGGGACTGCGGACTGGGGGCGACTCTTCTCGCAGGTGGCCCGGCGAAAAGTTGCGCCGTGTCATTTGGAAAACCTTAGCTGACAATGAGACCGGGGCCCTTCTCGTCGGGTCCTAGATTTGACTCGTTAGACGGCGCAGGTCTACGCAGCCAACCTATGCAAGAGGTCGATACGAACACCGCACAAACATGCGAACAATAGTCCACATTCTATTGCGCTATCGCGCTCAATCAGAGGTGAATATGAAAGTAAAAATTGTTACCGCTTTGGAATTATTTTTACTTTTTCTATCAACGCAAAATTCCGCAACAGCTTCATGCAGTGTTATAGGAAAATATACTGATAACTTCGAAGAGCTAATCACCATTAACGGTGATCTTTCCGGCACAGCGACTTCCGACTACATATGTTTTGGGGAATTACCGCTTGAATCATACGCAGCTACCGCAGACCTGGGGGTGCAATTCCAAGTCGATTTCAATATCAATCCCAACTGTACGCTAGAACATTACGCGTACGAGTTGCTGAGTTTTGAAACTTGCGAATATGCCTCTGGTACAGCAACTCAGCCGGACGACGGGGGCGTTGGGTCAGTTTGGTGGGAGAGAACCGGGGCGAGAGGAACTATCTTAACCGGAGCGCCTACCATCAAAGATGGAGTTGCTGTAAATACAGCCTTAGGTTCGTCATCGGGAATTGGCGGCGCTATCGCAGTTCATAGTGATTTAACCATCCTTGTTACAAATAGTGGCTCACCGGTGCCAGGTCAACAAATGACCGTGAAGACCGACCAGCCGGCAGCTGCAGACACAATTACGCAGCCTGGAGCGACGGATGCGACTGGATCAGCGTCTGGAAGCATCGAGAGAAAATCAAAGAGCGCGGCGGTTTCACACCTAATTTCCACTACGGCAGAAGCTCAAACAGCCGAAGATGTCGCTCTGACGTGGTTGCCTGCAAAGTACGAAGATGATTTTGAAACCACCTGCTACATAACAGCTTTAGCGAGTGACTGGACTACCGGCGCGATGACTTATGATTTACCCGGTCTCAACGACCCAACGTTCGGCATTCCTTATAGCTTTGTGAAGATCATCAAACTAAACGGTAGCGGCAAGCTCAGCGACAACGTAACCTATCTGCAGTACGACGCTGGTTCAGACATGTTTTCCAGAAATACACAATGCTCTAAAACGGCCAACGGCAACTGTGCGACCGACAATTACACTTTGGCAATTCCTAGAAAATATGTTCCAAACTACTCGATAATTCAAGTGGACAATGTCGGGACGCGTCACTCGGAAGATGTTGGGAAAAAAATTAGTGACTATCACGTAGATCTTTATTACGGTTATCGGTACCACGACTGCATCAATTATGGCACGCGCGACCAAACTCTCCATCTCAATAGCTATTAAGGGGGGCGACATGAAATATCCTCTTGCACTGAACTTTGTTCTCCTATTCGCGACCACGGTCCAGGCCGCAGGAGTCCCGACCTGCAGCGGAGTGGCGACGTCCAGTTCAAATGTTTTTGTCGCTCCTATCGGCACTCAGACCAGTAGCGGGTTCGTTGTTGACGGCCTTTCAAAACGTTCTTTGTCGCTGTCGCGTGACAAATCAAAAATTGGATATGTGAAAAGCTCAGATCAAAACGGACTCTACATTTCAGATAAAACTGGTTTCACCGAGCGATACACGTTGCTTTCTAGCGACTACCTGGTAACTAGGGTCGATCTCGTGACGCCGGACCTCGTAAGAATAGAGCGTTCTGCAGGCAAGAACGCATCTGAATTCTCATTTTACCGAATTCCACGCTCTGGAACGGGAATGATCGTAGTTGGTGAGCCAATCTTGGCATCTGACTGCACAATCTCGCCGGACGCCGCTCATACTGCGTGCTACGGCGATGGCAAAAAACTATCAATTGATAATTCGGTTGTTTTCCAAGTACCTCTTTCTGCTTACAGCAAATATTTGGGAGATTTCGCTGTAGAAAAGGGCTCTACTGGCGGAATCGATGGTGCGCCGGGTATTACGTTCGATTATATTGACACGACAAACGGGGGAGTCAACGTCGTCCTTCATAGGTCTCCCGACAGTTCTGATTCTTATGGCTTGAAGTCAGGGCAAGCCGTCGTTGTCGATAGCGGCGATAACGTTTATTTTTTTTCTGCTGAGCCGTCCGCTGATTTTTCTTTTCTGACGATGCATGTTTATAGCGGAGATTCTACTAGCAATTATGAAAGCGGTTTGGTGGCATGGTCCGATGATTCGCAAAAAGTCACGCTGCTACGCGGTAATTTTATTGCAACGTTTGCGGTAGCCGGAAATGGTTCTTGGCAGCAGCTATCGTCGGCTCACATTGATAGCAATCTTCATGCTAATTCCGCAAAGTTTTTTAGCTCAAATGCGTTGTTCGTTAGGGGGCCGGAAGGCTTCTATTCGGTTCCGATGACAGATTTTTCAGTTGAAGGAAGTTTGCTTACTGCGCACCAGTTACCGACAGCAATTCGTATCCCTCAGCAGGACGGTAGTACTGCGAGCGTCTCTGCCGTGGACATGTCGTGTGACTGACTTTCGAGAAACTTGTAATTTGTTGGGTGACTTACGTGCCGGACTGGCGTGGGACGGCACGTACGCTAATACTCTGTCGCCCAACTCGTGCATCCGCCCGAATCGGCGCCTCATTCCGAGCATAGGGCCTGGTCAATACCCCTCAACCGAGGCCAGTCTTTTCTAGAGACTCACGTTGCTGCCATCGTCGTTTGAAGGCCAGCGGTGGCAGATGACCGATGGCGCTGTGGGTGCGTTGCTCGTTGTAGATGGACAGCCAGTCGGTCGTAGCCATTCGTGCGTCGTCCAGCGTGCGGAACTGATTTGGATCGAGCACTTCGAGGCGATAGGTGGCGTTGAAGCGCTCGATATAGGCGGTCTGTGCGGGACATCCTGGCTGGCTGAAATCCCAACGGATGTTTCGTGCTGTTGAGTTGCACGCAAAAGTGAGCCAGTAAGAGGGGTGGTTTTCATTGAAGGTTGAGCCGCGCGTATCCATGTCCCGCCGGACGACCGAGCGGGAGCAGAGGAGTGATCGACGTGGCACTGCTGAGCGTGATTCGACGCAGGCTTCTTCGTGTGGGCGTCTCGATCCGGGAGATCGCCCGGCGCACGAAGCCGTCGAGGAACACCATCACCAAGTACGTGGCAAGCGACGTGGTCGAACCACGCTACGTGCGCTGCAAGAGCCCGAGCCAGCTGGACGCCTATGCGGCGGAGCTGGTGCGTTGGCTTGAACGCAATGCCCGGCAAGGGCGCGAGCATCGGCAGACGGCGCGGCAGATGCACGCCGCGCTGCAGGCACACGGTTATACCGGCTCGTATGCACGGGTCGCGGCGTTCGCGCGAGCGTGGCGGCGGTCCGTGCAGGAAGCGACCCGCACGACAGGACGCGGTACGTTCGTGCCGTCGACGTTCGCGCCAGGCGAAGCGTTCCAGTTCGACTGGAGCGAGGACGCGGTGCGGATCGGCGGCGAGCGCACGAAGTTGCAGGCCGTCCAGTTCAAGCTGTCCTACGTCGCGCATTCCTGTTGCGTGCCTATCCGCTGCAGACGCACGAGATGCTGCCCAATTGCGTCGGGCACCGAAATGACCAAGGGCACCTGCGCATTGCCCTAGAATGATGCAATGACGCTGCACTCGCGGGATTCCGAGGTTGCGCCGTTGTGGCCGGCGCTCGAACAGTGCGCGACCGCGATGGCGCTGGTCGATCGCGCGTTGGTGATCCGTGCCGTCAACCAGAGCTTGTATGACTGGCTCGGCGGCGGCAGTCATCATTGGCGCGGGGAGGAACTCGCGGTGCTGGATGCGAAGCCGCCGCGACTGGCCGATGCGGCCTTGCGCGCGCTTGGGCAGGAGCGGCGCGTGTGGTTGCGCGATGCGCGCCTGCGCACGGCGATCGGCGATCGCGAGGTCGATCTCGCCTTGACGCCGCTGGATGCACAGACCTTGTTGATGGAAGTTCATTCGGCCGCGGTCGAGCATTCCGGGCAGCGGCTGTCCGAATCGCTGCGCGGTTTCGCGCACGAGGTGAAAGGTCCGCTCGCCGGTGTGCGCGGCGCCGCGCAATTGCTGCAGCGACGCGTGCAGGGTGCCGAGCTGGTCGAACTCGCCCAGTTGATCGTCACCGAAGTCGACCGCCTCGCGGCGCTGTCCGATCGCCTGCTCAAGGCGGGTGCGAAGCCGCGGCTTGCGCGCACGAATATTCACGCGGTGATCGAGCGCGTGGCGGCGCTGATTTCGGCCGAGGCGGATGCGCCCTCGATCCAGCGCGACTACGATCCGAGCCTGCCGCCGATCGCCGCCGACGCCGATCGCCTGCAGCAGGCGCTGCTCAATCTGGTGCGCAATGCGGCGGAAGCGCATGCGCGTCAGCTGACCCTGCGCACGCGCGCCGAGCATGGATCACGGCTCGGAGATCGTGGCGCGCGTTTCGCCCTGCGCGTCGACGTCGTCGACGATGGTCACGGCGTCCCGGGCGAACTCGCCGAGACCTTGTTCGAGCCGCTGGTGTCCGGACGCGCCGACGGCAGCGGCCTCGGGCTCGCGATTGCGCGCGAGATCGCGCGCGAACACGGCGGCGAACTGAGCCATGTCAGCCGCCCTGGTGCGACGGTTTTCACCCTCTTGCTGCCGCTGGCGGAATGACGATGATCGAGTCACGCGACCTGTCGACCCACGCCATCGCGGTGCGTGCATGAGCGCGCAGAATGCCGTCATCTGGGTCGTCGACGACGATCGCAGCGTGCGCCTGGTGCTCGCGGCCGCCTTGCGCGAAGCCGGTTATCAGCCACGCGAGTTCGCCGATGCGGAAAGCGCGCTGGCCGCGCTCGCCGAATCGACGCCGGAGGTGTTGTTCACCGATGTGCGCATGCCCGGCGCGAGTGGCCTGAAGTTGCTCGAGCGCATCGGTTCGCACGAGCCGCGCTTTCCGGTGATCGTGATGAGCGCGTTCACCGACGTCGCGTCCACGGCGTCGGCGTATCGGCTCGGCGCGTTCGATTATCTGCCCAAGCCCTTCGATCTCGATCAGGCCGTCGCGACGACGCGGCGTGCGATGGCGCAACCGCGCAGCGCGGCGCCGTCCGCACCGCAACCGCAGAGCAGCGAGGCCGAGCTGATCGGTCGCAGCGCCGGCATGCGCGAATTGTTCCGCGCGATCGGCCGCGTCGCAGCGAGCGGGCTCGGCGTGCTGATCACCGGCGAAACCGGTACCGGCAAGGAGCTGGTCGCGCGCGCCCTGCATCGCGAGAGCGCGCGCGCGAAGCAGCCGTTCATCGCGTTGAATACGGCGGCGATCCCGGTTGAGCTGCTCGAATCGGAACTGTTCGGCCACGAGGTCGGCGCGTTTACCGGCGCGGCGCGGCGCCATGCCGGCCGCTTCGAGCAGGCCGATCACGGCACGCTCTTTCTCGACGAGATCGGGGACATGCCGTTGGCGCTGCAGACACGTCTGCTGCGCGTGCTCGCGGCCGGCGAGTTCTATCGCGTCGGCGGGCGCGAACTGATCCGCGCCGATACGCGCATCGTCGCCGCGACGCATCAGGATCTCGACGCGAAGGTCGTGCGCGGCGAATTTCGCGCCGACCTGCTGCATCGTCTCGATGTCGTGCGTCTGCATCTGCCGGCGCTGCGCGAACGGCGCGACGATATTCCCGCGCTGGCCGAACATTTTCTCGGGCGTGCGCTGGCTGCGAGCGACGGCGCGCCGAAACGTTTCTCGCCCGCCGCGCTCGGCGCACTGCGCGACTACGCCTGGCCCGGCAACGTGCGCCAGCTGGAAAATCTGTGCCGGCGCGTGGCCGTTCTGTCGCCGGGCCGCGAGATCGGCGTCGGCGATCTGCCGCCGGCAATCGTCGAAAGCGCGCCGCCGCGCGAAGTCGCCGGCTGGAGCGCCGCGCTGCGCACCTGGGCCGATGCAGCCCTCGTTGCCGGGGCCGAGAACATCCATGCCGAAGCCCACGCCGAGTTCGAACGCGTGCTGTTCGATGCGGCGCTCAGCGCGCATCGCGGTCATCGCCAGCATGCGGCGAAGTCGCTCGGCCTGAGCCGCAATACCCTGACGCGCAAGCTCGGCAGTTCACGCAAGAAGCGGCGTTGAGCGTGTCGCCAGATTGTCGAACATCCGTGCTGCGGTCGGACCTCGCTGCGTGCGATGAGCGCAGATGCATCGAGAAGTCGCCTGCTACCATTCGCGCACGTCTTCGGCCTGCAGCGGATGGATTTTTCCGCGCCGCCGCTGCACGCGCCGGCATCGACGCGCCAAGCCGGTGCGAGAAGTTTCCGCAACTGCATTCGACACGGTGACGATAAAACGCATGTCCACGGCCACCACGATTCGCGATGCGCGCGACAGCGATCTCTCCTTCCTCGTGCAGGCAAATGCGGCGATGGCGCTGGAGACCGAGAACAAGCAGCTCGATCCGGCGACGCTCGAACGCGGTGTCGCCGCCGTGATGGCGTCGTCGTCGCGCGGCTTCTATCTGGTCGCCGAACAGGCCGCAGGCGCGGTCGGTTGTCTGCTCGTGACGCGCGAATGGAGCGACTGGCGCAACGGCGACTGGTGGTGGCTGCAGAGCGTTTACGTGGTCGCGCATGCCCGCCGTGGCGGCGTCTTTCGCGCCCTGCATGCCGAGGTCGAACGCCGCGCCTCGGCGAGTGACGACGTGATCGGTTTGCGTCTTTATGTCGAGCGCGACAACGTGCGCGCGCAAGCCACCTATGCGGGCATCGGCATGCACGAAACGGCGTATCGCCTGTACGAGCGTGCGGCGCGCCCGCGACGCCAGTCCGACGCATCATGAAAGCACGCTCGTTGCCGCGCGCGCTCGGCGATGCGTGGATGTTGTCCATCGCGTCGGCCTGGCCGGCTCGATTGCCGTGGCATCTGGCTTATGCGTGCTATCGCGCGCTGGCAAGCCGTCGCGGGCTTTTCGACGAAGCAACCGATGCGACGGCGATCGCAACTGACTATGTGCCGATCCCCGACATGCGCGCATTCAATCGCGACGTGCGCACGACCTGGCTGCTCGACGTTGCCGATCTGCATCTTTCGCGGCGCAAGCCGCTCGACTGGTGGCCGGCGCAGGTGACGGTCGAGGGTGCGTGGCCGCAATCCGGCGCCTTCATCGCGGTCACGTTTCACTATGGCACCGGCCTTTGGCTGTGCCGATCGCTGCGCCGGGCCGGGCATCGCAACATGTTTCTTTCCGCGCGTTTCGAGCGCGCGGCCTTTCCGCAACGACCGCTGCTGTATCGCTACGGCGTGCGCCGGCTCGCCGAAGTGGAACGCATCGGCGGCGAGCCGATCGCGTATCGCCCCGGCGCACGGCCGCTGCTGCTGGACGCGCTCGCACGCGGCGTCGCGGTGATCGGATTGATCGACGTGCCGCCGCAGCTGGCCGCGCACGGACAACATCCGCTGCGCATACTCGATCAGCCGGCCAGCCTGCCCGATGGCCTGCTCCGGCTCGCACAGGATGCCGGCGTGCCGATCGTTCCGTGCTGGGTGGAAATCGATTTCGCGACGGGGCGGCGACGCGTCGTGATCGGCGAAGCGCGCTCGCCGCTGCCGTTCGAGCAGACCCTGGCCGATCTCGCCGCAACGCTCGATCGCCTGATCCGTGCGCAACCGGCGGCCTGGACCTTCTGGCAGGTGTGGCGTGACTGGTTGCACAACGCCGCTCCGCTGCATGGCGCCGATGCGTTCTCAAATGCGGGCGCAGAGGGTAGGCTTGTCGACTCCCACCCGACGACAGGAGTCGCGACATGACATCCCGCATGGGACGTGTCGGCATCATTGGCGGTGTACGCATTCCGTTCTGCCGCAACAACACCGCGTATGCGGACGTCGGCAATTTCGGCATGGCGGTGAAGACGCTGGGCGCGCTGGTCGAGCGCTTCGGACTGCATGGCGTCGAGCTCGGCGAGGTTGCATTCGGTTCGGTCATCAAGCATTCCTCCGACTGGAACATCGCACGCGAGGCGACGATGTCGTCCGGTCTTGCGCAGACCACGCCAGGCATCACCACCGCGCGCGCCTGCGGCACCTCGCTCGACAACGCGATCCTGGTCGCGAGCAAGATCGCGACCGGACAGATCGATGCCGGTATCGCCGGCGGCGCCGACACCACCAGCGACGTGCCGATCGTCTATTCCAGATCGCTGCAGCAGCGCCTGCTCGCGACCAATCGTGCGAAGACGCCGCTGGACAAGCTCGAGACCGCGATCAAGGGTTTCTCCTTCGGCGAATTGAAGCCGTCGTTCCCGGGCGTGGCCGAGCCGCGCACCGGCAAGTCGATGGGCGATCACTGCGAGCTGATGGCGCAGGAATGGAAGATCGCGCGCGAGGAGCAGGACCGGCTGGCGCTTGCCAGCCACCAGAAACTTGGCGCCGCCTACGCGCGCGGGTTTTTCAAGGATCTGGTGGTGCCGTTCCGCGGCGTCGAACGCGACAACGTGCTGCGCGCCGACACCACGCTGGAGAAACTCGCGACGCTGAAACCGGCGTTCGACAAGATTTCCGGACGCGGCACCCTGACTGCCGGCAATTCGAGTGCGTTGTCCGACGGCAGCGCCGCCGTGCTGCTGGCCAGCGACGAGTGGGCGCAGGCGCGCGGCCTCAAGGCGCAGGCGTATTTGACCCACGCCCGTGTGGCGGCGGTGGATTTTCTGCACGGCGAAGGCTTGCTGATGGCGCCGACGATCGCGGTGCCGCGCATGCTGGCTGAGGCCGGCATCAGCCTGCAGGACTTCGATTTCTACGAAATCCACGAGGCGTTTGCGGCGCAGGTGCTGTGCACGCTGCGCGCGTGGGAGTCGGCCGAATACTGCAAGAACCGGCTCGGTCTGGATGCGCCGCTCGGCGCGATCGATCCGGCGAAGATCAATGTCAACGGTTCCAGCCTCGCCGCCGGCCATCCGTTTGCGGCGACCGGCGCGCGCGTCGTCGCCACGCTGGCGAAGCTGCTCGAAGAGAAAGGGTCCGGGCGCGGCCTGATCTCGATCTGCACCGCCGGCGGCATGGGCGTGACGGCGATCCTCGAAAGGCCGTAGGCTAGCCCCCGACACTACTTCCAGGGGGAGGGGATCATGGAAAACAGCAGCTACGCGCTCGTGCTCAGCGGCGCGGTCTTGCCCGGGCATTCGCCCGAATCGGTGTGGCCGGCACTGGCCGCGTATTTCCGCATGGAGCCGGACAAGCTCGCCAGCCAGCTGATCGCACGCGCGCCGTTGACGATCAAGCAGAGCGACGACCTCGGTAAATTGCAGACCCTGCAGGCCGGCGCCGCGTCGGTCGGCGCTGAAGCGGAAATCTGTGCGCCCGACGGCCGGCCCGCCTTGTTCGTCCTGCTCGACAACGCCGCGCGCGGACCGATGCCGCGCGTCTTCGTCGAAGAACGCGTGCGCCACGGTCTGTGGCCGGCCAGCGTCAGCGTGGCGGAGGTCGGCTCCAGCAGCTGGCATCCGTTCGGCGACTTCGATGCACCGGCTGCGGTTGCCGCACCAGTGCTGGAGCCTTCGAACACGTATGCCGATTCGATGGCCGACGCCTATGTGCCGATGGCCGCGACTTCGCCGAGTTCCAGCGTCGCTGCGAACGCGACCGCAGAGTTCGCCGCGGAGTCATTGCCGCCGGGTGCCGCGATCCACGCCGGTTTCTGGCGCCGCTGCGCCGCGCTGATCATCGATAGCATCCTGATCGGCATCGTCTCGGGAGTCGTGCAGGCCGTGATCGGCGTCGGCATGATGGGCGCGGTCAGCGCGGGCGGAGAGATCCAGCCTGGAGCGATCTTCGGCATGTTCATGCTGCCGTTCCTGATCGTGATCGTCGGCCAATGGCTGTACTTCGCCCTGTTCGAAAGCGCCGCGGCGCAAGCCACACCCGGCAAAATGGCGATGGGCATCAAGGTGGTCGACACCTCGGGCCGACGCATCGGTTTCGGCTGCGCGAGCGGACGCTTCTTCGGCAAGATCGTCTCCAGCATCATCTTCAACATCGGCTACCTGATGGCGGGCTGGACCGCGCGCAAACAGGCCCTGCACGACATCATGGCCGGCACCTTGGTTGTGTTCAACGAGGTGAAACCGGGCCAGCCGCTGCCGAGCGTGCGCCCACCGATGCCGTGGTACGGCTGGCTGCTGAACATCTTGATGTTCGGCGGCATCGCGCTCGCGATCGTTGGGTTTTTCTTGTTTGCTTCGACCTTGGCGCACTATGCAACTGGGTCGGCGGGGAGTGGGTTTTGAGCAGCGCTGCGATTTTGCGGTGAACAGGTAAATCGACGCACGCACATGCGTTTGTTCAACACGGCGCGGCTGCTAGTGCAGTCGCGCATAAAATAGTTTGAACAGCGCAGGCCGACGATGGGTGGCGCATGTTTGCAATATTTCCTTCTTATACCCGCGCTTTTTGCCGCTGTAACTCCTGCGCTCGCTGATACAAGGTGTCGCATGAAAACAGAGCGAGCAGATGCCTTGCAGTCGCGGCCAACTTCATCGGCCAGACGCAGGAAATTAGCTTGACCTCACGACCGTCCTGATAAACGATGGCAAGTAACGCCGCGATGTGCAGGTTTATCTGGAGGTAGGCTGCACCTACATGGATCATCCAACGTCGCCACATGAGCTGGTCGCGGTTCTGCGTCGCTTGGCAGCGCGTGAGCCATCTGACGCACAAGAGCTAAACACATTGGTGGATGAGTGCACCTCGCTCATGCGCCATATCAGTGCTATGCCTTCGCTAGCCAATCGTATCCCCGAAAGCGTTTGGCATTTTCTATCTGACGCTGATATTCTATTCAAAGACTCAAGGTACGCAAAAACGCAACTCTCCGGCCTTATGTCCTCGCTTGCACAATACGATCGTCAGAATGCAGGCTAACTATTCGATCAAGCGGTCGCTGCGATGGAGCGCGTTGAGGTGGTTGTCCTTGCGGCAGCGGTCGATGGCCTTAGGCGTCAGTCCTTTCAGGAAACCCCTTAGTGTCAGGAAACCCCTTAGTGACAGTGTCAATTATATCTCGGTGGTCCGCTTCTAGCCGGCGTAACATTGCGGCTGTCCATGGCGCGCGCGTCTGCTACCTCTGCGTCTAACTCCAACCTCAGCTGTCATGAAGAGCATTGGCATCTCCGTTCAATACGCTTGCTTTACCTGTCGCAAGAGTTTCAAGCGTCCACAATTAGCGCCACGCACGACCGGTTCATGACGTCCGAGCAAATCGCTGGACAGATTGCGGACGTTGCTTCATTTGACGCAAGCCGCGAGTACAAGTGTCCGGACTGCGGCAAGCCATGCCATTTCATGGGAATAGACTTCAAGGCGCCCAAGCGATCGGACCTCAAAGGCTGGCAAGCCGCCCAGTCGTTCATCGCAACAGGGAGAGTCTTCAGTCGCGGCGTTCGGCAGGGCAGCTGAATACGCGCTCAGATGGGCCGCGCGCAAAGGCGTTTCAGGGGCATGAGGATTCCAGCGTGAGACGAACCTGCGCAGAACTTTATGTAAATCGGGCGCAACTTATGGCTGAGATACAACCCTCGAGCTAGATCGCAGATCGACTGAGCCTTTTGGCGATCATTACTTGAAGCACACGTCGCTCAACCTTGCTTTGCCGCTTGCACAACATTGCGAACAGCAAACAAAAAAGCCGCCCGAAGGCGGCTTTTTCGCGAATTAAAATAACCTCAGCGCCCGAACGTAAACAACGTCGGCTTCCATCCGCCGGAACTCTGATAGCTCTGGCCGCGGCGTTTGCGCATGCGGTCGATCAACTCGACGCGGCGGGCTTCGGCCCATTCGACGCGTTGGGTTTTCAGGCTGGCCGGGTCGACGCCGCGTGCGGCGGCTTCGTCCTTGCGGTAGGCGATGAAGTCTTCGTAGGCCTCGATCTCGTGCTGCAGTTCGCGCACGCACAGCTCGATCATGATCGCATCGTCGAGGAAGCCGAGCACCGGTACGTTGTCCGGGATGATGTCTTCGGGATTGGCGAAGTAGGTCAGGCAGGCGAGGACGCGCTGCTTGTCTTCTTCCGGCAACGCGAAACCTTCGTCATTGACCATCGCGATCATGCTGTCGAGCTTGCCCAGACGCTCGGCGATGAAATTCGGCAGCTTGATCTGATGGCCTTCGACCAGCAGTTTCGAGGCGGCCTCGGTGACTTCGCGCGGCGACAGATGCTTGGCCTCCTGCTGCGCGCGCTGCATCGCGTCGATGAAATGCTGGAGGTCGGCATCACCGAGCTCGATGGTAATGGCGAGCGACATGGGGCAACTCCGAAGGAAACGACGGAAGAGACTAGCCAGCCGGGATGGGTCGCGTCAATGCGATCGGCGGCGAACATGGTTTGAAGGACGCCGAACGCCTGGCCGGCGTCGCAAATCAGCAGGTGGAAATCCTTGGCCGGAACGCGCTCACCGGAGAGCTCGGCGAACATTGCGTCGACTCCGGCCACCCGCTGCCGGCTCAAAGAATATCCACCAGCCCCGCACCGAACGCGGTGACGATGCGCGTATAGATCGTCTTCATCGGCAGATCGACCTCGGGGAAATCGCCGACATCCTTGTAGCAGGCCTCGAAGCCGGGATCGCCCGGCGGCAGCGGCGCGCAGCCGGGCAGGAGTTCGTAGCTGGTAGCATAGCGGAACGGCCACAGGTCGAAGATCGGCAGCGCGGTGGAAACCGTCGCGATCGCGTTGTTGATCGTCTGCAGCAGTTTCGGGCGCTGGCGTTTCGCGATCGTCCAGGCGTTGCGCGGCTCGGCATTGCGCAGCACTGCGGCGCGCACCTGCTCGGCGACCGCGCGGTCGTAGATGATGAAACCGGATTCGGTGTTGTAGTTGTCCGAGCGCGGATCGAAATTGTGCGAGCCGATCACGCTCACGCGGTCGTCGATCACGAGCGACTTGGCGTGCAGGCCGATGCGCACGCCGCCGCGCTTCAGCGGTGTCTGGCCGTAGCGTTGATAGCGTCCGGCGTTGCCGCCGCCGGACAGCGCTTCGTAGTTCTGCACGAATTCGGCGGCATCGGCCGGAAACGGCTTGAACTCGTGGATGCGGAAACCATAGCGCTTGAGATAGCGCTTCTTGTACTTGTATGAAAGTGCATAAACGTAGAAAGCATCAGTGGCGGCGAGCGAGTTGGTCGACACCGTCACCGCGACGCGCGGCTTGCGCCGATACAGTTCGCGAAACACCTTGCGCGCACGCGGGCTCAGGACCAGGTACGGCGTCTCGAACACGACCTGGTCGCGCGCGCCGGCGAGCAGCTCGCTGATGCGCCGGGTCAGCTCGAGCTCGGCCGGATCGTCCGGGCGCAGCGGCTTGTCGGGCGCGTCGGAAAAGTAATCGACGCGAGCGACGCGCAGCGCCTGATCGACGAAATGGGTGCGGATATAGGACGCATCGTCGGCACGCGCGAGCAGGGCGTCGATGCGCGCGCGATTGAGGTTCGGCGGCGTCGTCAGCACGCCGACGCCGGCCGCATCGGCGACGATGCGCTGGTTGACGTCGTTGAGCCGGGTCAGCGGCACGCTGCGCGGATGTGCCCAGAACTGCTCGAACGAGGCCTGCATCTCGGCGCCACTCTGCGGTCCGAGCACGAGCACGTCGCGATCGCGATAGTCGAATTCCTGATCCCAGTCGAAATAGCGATCTTCGATGTTGCGCCCGCCCGCGATGCCGATCTCGTCGTCGACCAGCATCAGCTTGTTGTGCATGCGCTGATTGAACTTCGAGAAGCAGCAGACGATGCCGGCGGCGAATTCAAGCGGCTGCGTGACCGCCTCGTCGAAGGTCGGGTTGTACAGCCGGAATTCGAGATTGCGATGCGCGCGTGCGATGTGCGCCAGCCATTCGACATCGTCGAGCGAGAACAGCTGATCGACCAGCACGCGCACCTTGACCCCGCGCCGCGCCGCCTTCAGCAGTTCGTCGAGCACCAGCCAGCCGGCATCGTCCTCGGCCCAGATGAAGGTCTGGATGTCGATGCTGCGCCGCGCCGCGCGGATCAGATGGATGCGCAGCAGCAGCGCATCCTCGCCGCGTTCGAGCACGTTGACGTAGTGCGCCGGCGCATCGATGCGCGAAGCGGCGCGCGCCGCGACAACGAGCTCGCGGTACGGCGTATCGATCGCGCAGTGATCGTCGCGCTGGCAGGTCGAATCGGCCGGCCGCGTGTGTGCGACGACCGCGTCGGCCTGGCGTGCGAGCTGGCGGTTGAGTCCGCAGCCGCTGCAGGCGAGCAGGATCAGGACGATGAGAAGACGTCCGCTACAGGCGATCCATGTCGTGCGCGTCGGCTCGCGTATTCGAGGAATGATCGATGCCGATGCACGCTGGCGATGGGCGAAGTCGCGGCAGGCGGTCGTCACGGAGTTGCCGGTCACGGCGACGCTTCAGAAGCTCGCGTCGACGGCGCCACGGCGAACACGCTGAACTGCAGCTCGACCTTGTCGCTCAAGGTGGCGCGGCGCGAACGCATCGCGAACTCGGAGCGCCGGATCACGCCGGTCACTTCGATCGGGCAGTCGTAGGCCGGCCGCTCGCATTCGGACGGCTGCAGGGCGAAGGTCACCGGCTCACGCACGCCGCGCAAGGTCAGCATGCCGGGCAGATCGCCGCCCTTGCGCAGGCGCGACTGCGGAAACGATTCGGAGGCGAATTCGATCAGCGGATACTTCGCGGCATCGAAGAATTCGGGCGACTTCACCCAATCCTCGTAGGTCTTGTTGCTCATGCCGACCGAGTCCACGTCGATGCGCGCATCGACACTGATCTGATTACGGAAGCGGTCGACGTGCACGGTGCCGTCGACCTTGTCGAAGCGGCCGCTGACGCCGACCAGCCACACCACCTTGACCGTGAAGCCGACATGCGAGCGTGCGCCATCGAGTTTCACATCGTCGACCGGGCTTTCGTCGGCGAAGGCCGCGTATGCGTGCGCGGGTAGCGCGAGTCCGAGCGCCAGCGCGCAACCGGCGCCGAGCCCGTGCCAGCCGCGGCGCAGCAGATGATCGAGTTGCGGCCTCACGGCCACCAGAAGTGACGTACCTCCGCGGTGCCGGGATCGATACCGCCAGCGGGAAGGCTGAGCCATACGACGCCGGCCGGCGGCAGTCCGCGACCGGAATCCGATGCGCCTTCGGTCATCAGGGCGACCAGATTCTCGAGGCCTGGATTGTGGCCGACCAGCAGGATGGATTGGGCGTCGGTGTGATCGTCGAGCACGCGCAGCAGGGCGGCCGGCGTCGCTTCGTAGATGCGCGCATCGCTGCGCAGGTCGGCGAAGCCGAGTGCGCCGAGCACGCGCTCGCAGGTTTCGCGGGTGCGTGCAGCGGGCGAGTACAGCACGCGTTCGGGCGTGGCCGCATGCTCCTTCAACCAGGCGCCGGCGGCATCGGCTTCGGCTTCGCCGCGCAGGCTGAGCACGCGTGCCATGTCGTCCTGGCCCGGTGTCGCGGTTTCGGCATGGGCATGCCGCAGCAGGATGATTTCGCGGGTGGGCATGTTCGGGGTCCCTCCATCTCGTGGATGCGGCGATGATGCCCCATCCGCGTCAGCTGCGCTCACGCGGCGTCGCGCGGATCGCGCAATCGGCGCAAACGACGACCGGCAGGCGGCCTGAACAAGCCCGCCCGCCGGTCATCGGGGCAATCAGCGCCGGTTGCGTGCATCCGTGCCGCGGAAGTCGCGTTACTCAGCCGCCGTTCGTGCTGGCTGCGCTGTCGGCGGCCTGCGTCGCCGCGCGGTGTCTGAATGCGCCGCGTGCCGGCATCAGCTGGTCTTCGGTCAGGCTGTCGGCACCGCCGCCGAGCTTGTCGAAGCGCGCCATTTCCTTCGCTTCGAAGTCCGAGCGGGTCACCTTGCCGTCGCCGCTCTGGTCGAAGCGCTTGACGAACCCTTCGGCGCGCTTCTCGACGCGCTCGGCGGCGGCCGGCGAACTGGCGATTTCCTTGGCGTCGACGCTGCCGTCGCCGTTCGTGTCGAGCTTGTCGAAACGGCTGTCGACCCAGGCCTGGTATTCGGCGCGGCTGACGACGCCGTCATGATTGGTGTCGAGCTTGTCGAAGAACTGCTGACGGAACTGTGCGCGGCGCGCGCCGGGTGCCGGCGTGGTCGAGGTCGCGCTCAGGTCGGCGGCGAAGGCGGCGCTGACGGTCGCCAGCGCGCAGGCGCCGAACAGGGTCGGTGCGAGCAGGGAAAGAAGTGTCTTGCGCATGATCGGGTCACTCATCGAACGGCCACGACGGCCGCACCCGTATCGAACGCAGGCGACCGCCGGCTGTTGACCGGCGATTGCAAAGATTGCGCAAAGGTGAGGTAAGGGCTGACCGCACGCGGCCGCGCGAACCTCGCCGCCGCCGCGCGCAACTGCGGCAACGCTACGAGTGCTTCTTCAGCCAGCGCAGCAACTTGGCCCAATCTTCCTGATGCGAGCGCACCAGCTCGGAGTGGTAGTCGAAGATGCTCTTGCCGAGCGCATTGGCGAGCACGTAACCCTGGGTGTCGCGCAGCTCCGCCACCACCGGAAACGGGAACTGCTGCATCTCCTCGACCGCCAGCTGCGAGGCGTTCGTCCACGGCTTCAGGCGATTGGCGACGATGCCGACGGCGACCTTGCCGCGCTTGATGCGCGCCAGTTCGGTGAGTTCGGCGAGGAATGGCTCGGTCGCTTCCAAGTCGATCGCCGAAGGCAGCACCGGCACGACGATGACGTCGACATGATCGAGATAAGCCTCGACCTCGGCCGCGCGAATGCCGGCGGCGGAGTCGATGATGACGCGCTGGGCATCGCCGGGAACGTGTTTTTCCCAGTCCTTGCGCAGGCCGGGGATGCCAAGCACCGCATTCGGATGCACCGAGCGTTTCTCGCACCAGCGCAGGCTGGAGCCTTGGCGGTCGGCATCCACCAGCACGGTGTTGCGTCCCTCGACTGCGTAATGCGCAGCCAGATTCGTCGCCAGCGTGCTCTTGCCGGCGCCTCCTTTCGAACTCGCCACCAGGACTTTCAGCATGCAGCCTCCCGTCGGTACGCAAAGTGGCTGGAAGGTTACACGCGCAGGGCCGGCGGCGAAAGCACGTGGCGTCGCGAAAAATGCGTGGTTTCTGCGCGGGGTCGAAGCCGATCGGCCCGGAACGGTGGGCCGCGTGGAAGCGGGGGCCGAAACGCGGCGTCCGAAGGTCTCGCCGATGCGATGCTAAAGTGCGCCCCGCCGCCGCAACCGGATCGATTTCACGCATGCTGTGTTTCGTCTACAAGAGCCCGCGCAAGTCCGACACCTATGTCTATCTGCGCGAACGCGACGGCTTCGGTGTGTTGCCCGAAGCCTTGACCGCGACGCTCGGCACGCTGGTGTTCGTGATGGAACTGGAGCTGTCGCCGACGCGCAAGCTCGCGCGCGAAGACGTCGCCAAGGTGATCGAAAGTCTGCGCGAGCGTGGTTTTCATCTGCAGTTGCCGCCGCCGCCGGATGCGCCGATGTCGGCGAGCGCGACCTGAACGCAGCGCACTTAACCTCCGGTTAGCCGCAGCATGCACCGGCGTCGATATACTCGGCGCGGCGCGGCCCCTGCCGTGGAGGAGTGGATACGCGAATGCCCAAGCGCGCGGTCAGCCGCCTGTATACCTGGATCGCGGCCATCCGGCTCCTGCTGCCGGCCTGGCTGCTGTTTGCGCTGGCCGCGCTGATCGATCATCCGCTCGCGCTGGTGGTGCTGCTCGCCGCCGATGCGCTGGCGATGACGGCGATCTGCCAGGCGATCGGCTTCGACCGCGGCGGCAGTTTTCCGCGCAGCATCGCGCGGCGCGGCCTCGCCTACTTCGTCTTGCTGACGACCTATACCGCCTTCGTCGCCGCGGTGCTCGCGGGCCCGGCGTGGTGGATTTCGAGCCATACCACGATGGCGGCGGCGCTCGCCTTGTCGGCCGCGTTCGTGATTGCGCTGCTCGCCCTGCTGCGCGCGTGGCCGGCGTTCGCGCTGCCATTGCTGTGGGACGATGCCTATCCGCACGGCGACGAACGCGGCTCGTGGCTGACCACGGCGCTGCGGCGCTCGCTCGCATTCGCACGTCATCTGACGCGCGAGAACGACCTCTTCGCCGGCTACGGCCTGCCGGCCGGTTTCGCGCTGCTGCTGCTCGCGACCGGCGCGCTCGCGCTGGCCGGACTCGGCGGTTTCGTCACCGGCGAAGTGCGCATCGTCGGCCTGGCGATCTACGCCGTTTTGATTGCGCCGCTGGCGCATGCGCTGCTGGTCAATCGCAGCCTGCGCGCCTTGCTCGCCGATGCACGCAGTGCGCGTCGACAGCGCCACGCGAATATCGATCCCGAGCCGTTGCCGGCGACGGATGCCGGCTCCGGCCTGCCGCCCGACATCGGCCGCGCCGAACTCGATGCCACCTTGCTGTGTGCGGTGCAGTCGGCGCAGATGAATCTTGCGTTGGCGGCGATCGATCGCGGCGCCGATCCGAATGCGATGCCCGGCCCGGAGCAGCGCGATCAGCGCAGCGCGCTGATGATCGCGGTGACCTTGCCCGATCTGCGTCTGCTGCGCGCGCTGATCGCCAAGGGTGTCGATGTGAACAAGGCGCAGGGCGGCATCACGCCGCTGCTGGCGGCGACGCGCGACAGCTATCAGGGCCGCCCGGATGCGGTGACGACCCTGCTCGCGAACGGTGCCGCTGCGCGCTGCGCGGATGCGGCCGGAAATACGCCCCTGCATCACGCCGCGCGCTGCGCCGAGCCGATCGTCGCAGCGCTGCTGCTGGACGCTTCCGCCGACGTCAACGCGGTCAACGCCGAAGGCATGACTCCGCTCGGCATCGCCTGCGCGAGCGCGAACTGGAAGAACGCCGCGTTCCTGCTCGAACGCGGTGCGAAGAGCGAAGTCGAACATGCGCAGCCGGCGCTGCTGTTCGCCGCCGGCGTGCCGGACGACGATGCGGCCGGTGTGAAACTCCTGCTCAAGCAGCGCGCGAAAGCCGACGTGCGCAACGCACTCGAACGCACGCCGCTGATGACCGCGGCGCTGGCCGGCCATGCGCGCATCGCCGAAGCCTTGCTCGGCGGCGGCGCCAGTGTCGATCTTGCCGATCATCGCGGCACCACGGCCTTGATGGAGGCCGCACGTTCCGGCGCAGTCGCGGTGATCCACGCGCTCGGCAAACGCAAGGCGAATGCGGATGCGCTCGATGCACGCGAATGCAGCGCGCTGATGATCGCCTGCCAATCGCGTCATGCCAGCGAGGAAACGGTGCGCGCCTTGCTCTCGCTCGGTGCGGACCGTGCACGTGTCGGCGCCGACGGCAAGCGCGCACTCGATCACGCCGCCGCGGCCGGACGCTGGCACATCGTGGCCTTGCTCGATCCGGCCTATCCGCTGCCGAGCAGCCTCGGCGGCGGTGCGCCGTCGCCGCAGCATGCGAGCACGGATCATCTGCTCGACGCCTTGCGTTTCGGTCACTCCAACGTCGCCGCCGAGTTCGTCGGCATGCTCGGCGAGTGGCCGCCCTCGGCGCTCGCCGATCTCTATTTCGATCTCGCCGAAGCCGGGCAGGAAGACGCGCGCGTGTGGCTGCTCAATCATGGTCTCGGCGGTGATGCGCAGCTCGGCGATGGTCGCGCCTTGCTCGAAGCGCTGGTGACTGCGCTGCCTGCATCGAGCGGCGCGCTGGCGCAGTGGGTTGCGCGCGGTGCCGCCGTCGGCGGTGCGGGCCTGGTCGCACGCGTACTCGCGCAGGCGGCGCAGGGAGAAGACGGCGATCCGCTGCGCGCATTGGCGCGCGACCTGCTCGAACGCGGCGCCGATTGGTGCGGAACAGCCAACGGCCAGATCACCGCATTGCACTACGCGGTAGCGCAGGGCGATGCAGCGCTGGTGGAATCTCTGCTCGATCGCGGTGCCGATCCGAATGCGCGCGATGCGCACGGACGCACGCCGCTGCATCGGGTCTTCAAAGCTGGAACGCGCGAGGCGGAAGCCTTGCTGCGCTTGTTGATCCGCGCCGGCGCCAGTCCGGAAATCGCGACGGCGAACGGCGAGACGCCGCTCGGTCTTGCGCTTGCGCACGACGAACGCGGTTTCGCCCACTGGCTCAACTGGACCCAGTGGCCGCTGCCGGGTCGTCGCCTGCGCGCGGATGATCTGCCTGCGGCGGCAGCGGTCGGCGATATCGATACGGTCGAACGTCTGCTCGCGCTCGGCCTGCCGCTCGACAGCGAGGACGCGAAGGGCGCGACCGCGCTGATTCGCGCCGCGGGATCAGGTCATGCGGCGCTGGTCGTGCGTCTGCTCGAAGCCGGCGCCGATACCGCGCATGTCACGCGTTCGGGCAGCCATTGTCTCGGCGCTGCGGTCAGCGCGCGCCGCGAAGGTGTCGTGCGCACTCTGCTCAATCACGGCATCGCAGCCGACACGCGGCTTGCCGGCGGCGCCACCGCTTTGACCATCGCTGCCGCGCTCGGACAGGTGAGCATGGCCGCCGCCTTGCTCGAAGCCGGCGCCGATGCGAATGCCGCCGACGAAAAAGGCGCGACGCCGCTGCACGCGGCTGCGCAATACGCGTTCGACAGCAGCGACACCGTCGCCGCACTCGGTCTCTTCGAAATGCTGCTGCGCGCGCGTGCGCGCCTGGATGCGCGCGATCACGCCGGCCAGGATGCGCTGCTGATTCTGCTCGGTGCGCGCGCGCAACCGGGCACGCGCTGCGATGCCGAGCACATCGCGCGACTCGCCGGCATGCTGCTCGAACACGGCGCCAAGGTGACGACGCAGGATCAACGCGGTGTCGGTGCGCTGCACGCCTGTGCGCTGCACGGACTCTACGGCTGCGCACGCTTGCTGAAGGCGCACGGCGCGCCGCTCGATCTGCTCGACGGATTCGATCGCAGCGCGGCCGATGTGGCAGCCTTGCTCGGCTACGTCGATGTCGCGGCGGAACTCGGCGCCGCCCGCATGGCGCCGCTGCCGAGCGTGCGTCAGACCTTGCGTCGGCCGGCGCGCGCGCCCGACTGAGCGCATCGCTTCGCCGGCCGCCGAGCGCGCGGCGCAACGCGGATCGCGTCGTGCCGCGAAGAACTCAGTTGCGCATGCGCCGATAGAGCGTCCACGGCAGCGCACGCACGATCAGCGCGATCAACGCGAACTTCCACGGCACGAAGCGCAGGAACGAGCCTCGCTGCAGACGCGCGACGACGGTTCTTGCGACGTGTTCGGGCGACACCGGCGCGGTCGGCAACTGCATGCCGTGCGTCAGGTTGGTCGCCAGAAAGCCGAGCTGGTAGAGCTGCACGCGCAGCTCGTCGTCGCGATAGCGCTGGCGCAGACTTTCGTGCAGCGACACGAGCGCGCGCTTGGCACTCGCGTACACGACGTTGCGCGCGCGTCCACGCACCGCCGCGATACTGCCGAACAGCACGATACTGCCGCGCGTTTCCAGCAACAGCGGCAGCAGCGCGTGCACGATCGCGAGCGGTGCATGCAGGTTGATCGCGAGCAGTTGACCGATCTCGCCGGCGCGCAGCGACAGATCATCGTCGCTGCGCGAATAGCCGATCGGCAGCAGCAGGGCAGTCGGCGCCGACAGGCCTGCGAGCGCGGCCATGATGCTCGTGCCGGGATCAGCTTCGCGGCCGAGATCGAGGGCGAGGGTGCGCACCTCGACGCCGTGGCGCAGGCCGAGATCGGCGCCGAGCGCTTCGAGATCGCGCGGATCCGACGCCACCAGCAGAAGGTCGTGCGCGTGGCCTGCGAGTTCCTCGGCGAGCGCGCGGCCGAGTCCACTCGATGCGCCGATCACGATCGCGCTCACAGGGCGAGCCTGCGCGCGAATTCGGAGGTATGCAGTCCGCCGGCATTGCAGGCGGCGAGACGTTCGCGCGCGGCGTCGAAGCCGGCGATTCCGCGGCGTGCCGTGGCCGCATCGAGAGTGGATTGCTTGATCAGGTTCGGTCGTCCTTCGTGTGCAATCGCCAGTTCCGCGAGCGCGTCGAGAAACGCGCGCTGTGCCGGCCGCGCCGGCGCCGGAATCTGGATCGCCAGCGAAATGCCGGCGCCGTCGAACGCGAAACCATCCGGCATGCCGGCGAACAACTTGCTCGCGATCAGGGCGATCAAGGGACGATCGCGCGCGACGAGGTCGGCCAGCGCGCCGGCGAAGTTGTCGAAGCGCACATGCGGAATCAGCCATTGCGCTTCGGCCATGCCGGCGCTGCCGTAGCCTCGAAAATACAGGCGTGCATCGTTGAGCGGGAACAGCGCATCGGAAAGAGCCAGCGGTGCCTGTCCGGCGCGGCACCAGCGCGCGTCGAGCCAGCGGTTGGCCGCCGCGATGCCGGCGCGATTCCACAACGCGAACGGCAGCGGCTGCGGAAGCGCCGGCAGGTCGCGGCTGGCGGGTGGGATCACGGTAGCCTTGACGTCGGCGGCATCGGTTGCCAGACCAATCCGCACGACGCCGCGACCGAAGCGCTGCGCACGCCCATCGTGCCAGCCGTACAGCACCGGCGCGTTCGCGGCCTCGCGCAGCACGCGCGCGGCGTCGGCGAGATCGCGCACCGGCACGCGCCGCACGATCAACGAGCTCGGCGGTCGCGCCAGACGCAGGGTGGCCCGCGTGATCGTGCCGGTGAGGCCGAAGCCGGCGCAGGTTGCGGCGAACAGGTCGCGGTTGAGATCCGGCGACGCCGCGACCGTGCCGTGGCCCGGAATATTCAATTCGAGCGTATCGACCTGGCTGCGGAAAGTGCCGTCGCGCGCGGGATTCTTGCCGTGCACATCGGCCGCGATGCAGCCGCCGATGGTCGCCTTCGGATGTCCGGGCGTGACCGCCAGATACCAGCCGCGTGCCAGCGCGAAGCGCTGCACGTCGCCGACGGTGGCGCCGGCCTCGACGCTGAGGCGACCGTTTTCTTCATCGAACGCGAGCAGGCGATTGAACGCGCCGAGTTCCTGACTGATCGCGCCGTCGCCGAAACTCGCGGCGACATACGACACCCCGCCGCCGCGCGCGATGCGCGGCGCGCCGGCCGGCAGCGCATCGAGCAGGCGATAGCGATCCGGGCGCTGCACCTGGCATTCGGCACTGAACTGACGATCGAAGCTGACCACCGGCTGGGTGGCGAGCGCGTAACCGCGCGCCTCACTTTTCATCGTCGTGTCCGGTGTCGGCCTGGAACAGGCGCTGCAGGTCGGCGCGCGATTCCTTCGCCGATTGCAGCAGGGCGGCTTCGTCGTCGTAGACCGGATACTGGTTGTTGAGCACGCGCTCGTCGTGCTTGCGGAAGCGCTGCACGTAGTCGGCCGCGGTCGCGGCGTCGTAGCCGAGCGCCTCGAACACGCCGCGCGAGATTTCCAGACTGGAAAAGAACGTGTCGCGCACGATGTTGTCGATGCTGAGGTCCATCAGCTTGAACACGTGCTGGCGGTTGCGCGCACGGGCGAAAACTTTCAAATGTGGAAAATGCCGCTTGAGCAGGCGCGCGGTGCGCAGGTTCGAATCCGGGTCTTCGGTCGCGATCACGAAGATTTCCGCCTTGTCCGCCTGCGCCGCGCGCAGCAGGTCGAGGCGCGAGGCATCACCGAAGAACACGGTGTTGCCGAAGTTGCGCATGAAGTCGACTTGCTCGGGATCGGCCTCGAGCGCGGTGAACGGGATCCGGTTCGCGTTGAGCATGCGCGCCACGATCTGGCCGACGCGGCCCATGCCGGCGATGATCACGCGCGGCGTGGCGGCGTCCACCTTGTCGAACTCGCGCACCGGCTTGGCCTTGCTGGCCGGCGCGAATTCGGCGCGCAGGCGCACCAGCAACGGCGTCGCCGCCATCGACAGGGTGACGATCAGGATCAGCATGTCGCGCTGCGCACTCGACAGCAGGCCGTTGCTCGCCGCCAGCGTGAACACGACGAAACCGAACTCACCGCCCTGCGCGAGCAATGCGGCCAGCGCGATCGACTGCGCGTTGTCTTCGCCTGCGCCGCCGCGCGCCACCGCATACAGCACGACCGCCTTCAGGCAGATCAGCGCGCCGAGCAGCAGCGCGACCAGTTGCGGCTGCGCCATCGCCATCTGCACGTCGAGCGACATGCCGATGCTGACGAAGAACAGGCCGAGCAGGAGGCCGCGAAACGGTTCGATCTGCGCCTCGATCTCGTGACGGTATTCCGAATCGGCGAGCAGCACGCCGGCGAGAAATGCACCGAGCGACATCGAGATACCGGACAGCTGCATCAGCCACGCGGTACCGATCACGACGAGCAGGGTTGTCGCGGTGAACACCTCCGGCGCGCCGGCCTTGGATGCAGCGCGGAACAACGGCCGCAGCAGATAGCGTCCGCCGACGACGACGAGCGCGATCGTCACGATCACGCGCAGGGCCGAGAGCAGTTCCGCACTGCCGTTGACGGCGGTCGCCTGGCTTCCACCGAGGATCGGAATCAGCGCAAGGATCGGAATCGCGGCGACGTCCTGGAACAACAGGATCGCGAACCCGAGACGACCATGCGCGCTGGTCAGCTCCTTGCGCTCGGCCAGCAGTTGCAGATCGATCGCGGTCGAGGACAGTGCGAGACCAAGGCCGGCGATCAGGGCGGTTTTCCATTCGACGCCGAGAAAATACGCGGCGCCGCCGATCAGCGCCGCGGTCGCGATCACCTGCAGGCTGCCGAGGCCGAACACGCTGCGCCGCATCACCCACAGACGCTGCGGCGACAGCTCCATGCCGATCACGAACAGCATCAGCACCACGCCGAGTTCGGAAATCTGGCCGATCTGCTCGGTGTTGCCGATCAGGCGCAGGCCGGACGGGCCGATCAGCGCGCCCGCGCCGAGATAGCCGAGCACTGCGCCGAGTTTCCAGCGCTTGGCCAGCGGCACCGCGATGACCGCCGCGAGCAGCAGCACGACGGCGTATTGAAGAAAACTGTGATCCTGCACGCACGCTCCCGGAAACCGCAGGAATTATGACATGGCGCACTGTTTGCGCCGGTCAAGGCGTGCATGCGCCGTCGCAGCCGTTGAGATGCAGACGCTGGAAGCTGCGCCGACATTCCCGCAGGAGTTCGCATCATGCTCGTCGCACCCCTGGTTTCGCTGCCCAAGGTTCCGGATCGCCGCGTGCGTGCACGCGCGCCGCATCGAGCATCAGGACCGCGTTTTTCGCGTGTGCGTGCCCCGGCCACGTTGAAACCTCGCGCCGCACTGGTCACATGGCTGGTTTGCGGAATCCTGGCGCTGCTATGCATTCCGGCCGCGCGCGGCAGCGCGGTGCTCGGCGCGACCTTGCCGTTCTGGCTGGTCGGCGCGCCGTTGTTGAATCTGGCCTGGCTGGAACGGGCGAGCTTGCTGCGGCTGCCGAGTCGCTGGTTGCAGGATTTCCGCGCAGGTCGATCGCGCCGGTCGACACGACGCATCCGCGTGGGCGACACGACGCGTCGTCGCGTACATCAAGGCGTCTGATTCGTCGCAGTCTGCGCGGCCGTCGGCGGATCGAGCACGGCGGCATCGACACCTGACAGGTCCAGAAGGTAATAGCGGCGATCGTCGATGCGCCGCACGCCGGGCAGCGCGGCGAGCTCGGTCGCTGCCGCGATCGTGGTGGGAAGCTGATAGAGGCGGGACAGATCTTTCGCGTCCGCCCGCGGCATGATGACGTAGGTGATGCGTTGGGTATTGAGAAAATGCCGCACCTTCGCGGGATCGCCCATGTATTCGGGATGCGAATAGAAGACGGTCAGGAGATCTTCGTAACGCGCCGGCAGCCAGTTCGCGACCGAAGGCTCGACCGCACCGGTCACGCGACTGTTGTGCGGCAGCTCGGCGAGAAAGGCGGCGATACGCGGCAGGCCGTAATACTCGATGGCGGACTGGCGCTTGCGACGGATTCCGCGCGGTGAGCGTGAAAAGTCCAGATCGAAGGCGCGGGTTCCCGGCGTCCACGCGGCACTGACGAAGCTGTAGCTCGCCTGGAACACGACGAAAACAGGCACGCAGGCGAGCAGGACCGCAAGCACGCGCGACGCGGGCAACAGCCGTGTCGATGCGGCGCTGCCCGCGTACACGATGGCCGGCAGCAGCGCGAACAGGAAATAGTTGCCGTCGCCGCCGCGTGCGAGGAAGCGGTTGCCGATGGCGAGTCCGAAGCCGGTGATCATCAAGGCGAGCGCAGGCCATTTCGCGCGTGGCGCGGATGCGCTCGTGCGCCATCCGAGTGCGGCGGCGATCAACGCGATCATGCCGAACCAGAGCCAGACGTTGCCGACCCAGGTGACGACCACGTTGGGCAGCACATAAGGCCGGAACAGTTCGTCGAACAACAGCGTCGGTACGTCGGGCCAGTTCTGCGCAGCGGTCCATTCCAGTGTTCCGGCCGGCTCCTTCAGGTGAAAGCCCAGTGCGAGCCAGAGTTTGAACAAGGGATCGGGGCCGATCGTCGGGAGGCCGCTCAGAATCAGCGTGCGCATCATCACGAAGAGCGCGGCGATGGCCGCGAGCGCGAGCGTGGCGAATGCCAGTCGCGTGTCGGACGACGAGCCATGCGCGGGTTCGTTCGCGGGACGCGTCCGCCATGTCGCCGCCAGCGTTGCCAGCAGCAGGACACCGCAGTACGGAATCGCCGTCAGCTTCGCGCTGCAGGCAATCGCGATGCTGGTCAGCATCCACGCGATGGCGGCGGGCGAGCGACGACCGACGACATCGACGGCGAAGAACAACGCGAGCAGGACGAACAAGGTTGCGAATACATCGGGCTTCGCTTCGATCGCGAGGTTGGCGAGTGCCGGCAAGGTCGCAACCAGGGCCAGCAGCGGCAGATGCAGGCGCGGCGGCGTGTCGAGCTTGCGCATCAGCAGGCGAAGGGTCAGCAGCATCGGCAACAACAGCAGCGCCGACATCGCGTCGATGACGGCGTAGTCGCGCAGGCCGTTCAACGGGAACAGGAACATCTCGTAGATTTTCGGGTAGTAGTGCACCGGCGAAGTCAGCGCGAGCGCCTCGTAGATCGAGTGCCCCGGCACCAGCACGAACGCGCTGCGCAGGCCGTACCACAGCGTGTCGGAACCGATGGCGGCGCGGCTGCGCGCGAACAACACCAACAGCCACGCGGCCAGCGCGCCGCACCAGATCCGATCCGCGAGGGTGTGCGCGCGAACGCGCTGCCACAGGAAAATCAGGAACGCGCGCTGGCCTCCGTAGAGTGCGGGAATTGCCAGCAGCAGGGTCAGCCAGCGCAATTGCGTGGGCGAGCCGAGGTTGCATGCGGATGCGCTCCAGGCGCAGACGCTCCAGATCGCGAAACCGCCGACGAAGGCGAGCACGTAGTCGCGCGACACGGCAACGCGCGATATTCCCGACAACCGCCGCAGCCCCATGCCGAGACCGACGATGATCTCGAGATAGAGCACATCCACCAGCAGCGGCGCATCGACGGCGTGCCGGCGCAGGTAGAGCAGCGCCGGCAGCACGATCAGCACGAGGCACCAGCGCGATCCGTGCAGGGCAAAGCCGCTCACGACCAGGCCGGTCAGCACGAGCGCTTCGATACCGCCCTGCCAGAACGATGCTCTGCGGATATGCCAGTCGAACGGCCCCGGCACGATCAGCTCCCACAGCGGCACGCCGATGAAGATGGCCGCGCCCAGCGTGATTGCGGCGATCAGCAGCCAGCGCGATACGGCGCCCGGCGAAGGCGCTGCGACTTGCATGCGTTATCGCTCCTTTATCTGGATGGCGGCGTAATACAATGCGTCGAGTTCCAGTCTGGGATCAGACTGCGCAAGGCGCGCGATCGTATCCTGTAATCATGGATTGATGCCGGTGAGTTCACTTTTCCAAATAGCGCCGTCGGCGCCGACCGCGATGCGGCGCGCGCATTTCCTGCTTCGCCTCGTCGTGATCGTCGCCGCGATCCTGATCGGCTGGGATGCACTGCTTTTTCGCAGCGGCCTGTACTACCGCTGGCTCGAACCGCAGTCGACGGCGGGGACGACGCGCGCTGCAATACGAGTAGCGAACGAGTCCTACGCGCCGGACCGACGCAACGTGCTGGTGCTCGGCAATTCCCAGATCGGCGAAGGATTTTCGCAGGAGCTGGCCGACACCGCGACGGCGGGCAGCGGCCTGCATTTCATCAATGCTGCGATTCCAGGAACCGATCCGCGCGTGTGGTACTACCTGCTGCGGCAGCTCGATCCGCAGGCGCAGCGTTTTGCCGCCGTGGTCGTCCCCGCGCCGTACGATGCGTCCACGCAGCTCAGCGCGCGCGCCAACTATCCGCTCGATATCGCCTACCTGACGCCGCTGCTGCGACTCGGTGATCTGGCGGATCTGCCGACAAGCTTCGACGATCCGAATCTTGCGGCGCGCGCGCGCCGCGCGATCCTGTTTCCGGCGCAACCACTGCGCGACGACATCACGGCCCTGCTCGCCGCGCCGGTCGATCGAATCCAGCATCTGCGCTCCTGGCGCAAGCACTACCTGCCGAGCTTTCTGCGCTATCCAGGTCATGCCGAAGCCCTGCCCGATCTCGTACTCGACCCGAAGACCTTGCAGCCGGTCAACTGGGGCGATGACGAGGCTGCGCTGAAACCGCGTCTTTCCGCCTATTTCAACGCGCTCGCGGCGGCCCCGCCGACCGCGGCAGTACGCGCGAGCAACGAACGCTATTCGCGCGAGTGGCTGACACGCATCGCCGCACCCTATGCCGCGCATGGCATCCCGGTGGTCTTGATCACGGTCCCACGCGGACCCTGGCATGCGCAGATCCAGCCGCCGCAGCCTGGCGGCGTGGTCGCCGAACTGATCGCGGCGGGCACGCTGAGCGCCTTGCCGGGAGACAGCTTCGTCGAGCTCGAGCAACCGCGTTATTTCTTCGATTCGCTGCACATGAATCGGGTCGGTCGCGAGCGGTTTTCGCCGCTGCTCGCCCAGCATGTCGCAGCGTTGTTGCACTGACGCGCATGCTCTTCGATACGCTCGGCTATTTCGCATTTTTCGGCGCGGTCCTGCTGCTGATGTTCGCGCTGCGTCCGGCGGCGGCGAAGCTTGCGCTGGTCGTTGCGAGCTACGTGTTCTACGCGTGCTGGGATCTGCGCTTCGTCGTCCTGCTCGGCGGCGCGACGCTCGCCAACTACGGCTTCGGTCTGTGGATCGATGCATGCGAAGGCAGCGCGCGCAAACGCGCGGTCAGCGTGGCGATCGCTGCAAACCTGGTCGTGCTCGGGTTGTTCAAGTACTTCAATTTCTTCATCGATACGCTCCACGCATTGACCGGCTTGCCGGCGAACGGACTGGTGTTGCAGATCGTGTTGCCGGTCGGCATCAGCTTCATCACGTTCGAGGGCATCGCCTACGCGGTGGATGTCTATCGAGGCCAGTTGCGCGCGGTGCGCAAGCCACTCGATTTCGCCTTGTTCGTCGCGTTCTTTCCGCATCTGGTCGCCGGGCCGATCATCCGGCCGATCGCATTCCTGCCGCAGATCGGGCAGCCGCTGCTGCTGTCGGATGCGGATGCGCGCTGGGGCCTGCGCGAGATCCTCAAGGGTCTGTTCAAGAAGGTCGCGCTGGCCAACTATCTCGCGCCGATCGCCGATGCGTATTTCCAGCATCTGCCTTTCGCCGGCAGCGCCGTTCCTGCGTGGATCGGCGTGCTCGCGTTCTCGCTGCAGATCTATTTCGATTTTTCCGGCTACACCGACATCGCACGCGGTTGCGCGCGTCTGCTCGGTTTCAGTTTTCCGTCGAACTTCGAGCGGCCTTACCTCAGCGGCGATATCACCGAATTCTGGCGGCGCTGGCATATCTCGCTGTCGACCTGGCTGCGCGACTATCTGTACATCCCGCTCGGCGGCAATCGTCGCGGCGTCGGCCGCACGTATATCAATCTGCTCATCGTGATGGGGCTCGGCGGTTTGTGGCATGGCGCGAGCTGGAATTTCGCGGTGTGGGGGCTTTATCACGGCGGTCTGCTCTGCACGCATCGATCCTGGCGCAGCCGCATCGAAGGGACGCGTTGGCAGACTGCATTCGATGCGCCGCTGCTCGCGCCGCTGTGGGTCGCCGTCACCTTTGGCTGCGTGACGCTCGGCTGGGTGCCGTTTCGCGCAGCGGATTTCAGTGCGACCCTGCAGGTGTTGCACGCATTGGCGGCGTGGCCGGATTTTGCTTTTCTGGCAGCGCATCCCGGCATCGCGATCATCGCACTGGGCAGCCTCGCGTGGTGTCTCGTCGACCGCGAGCGGCGCGTGCAGGACTGGATCGTGCAGCGTGTCTCATGGCCGCTGGCGGCCGTGTGCGGCGGCATAGTCGCGATTGCGCTCGAGGTCTGCGCGCACGTCGATGCGCAGATTCCGTTCGTGTATTTCCAGTTCTAGGCGGGAACGGCGGAGGCTGAAACTCAGCCGCGCAAGCCGAGCCGCTTGCGTTCCATCCGGCGCAGGAACTCGTCCATGATGCGCCGATACAGATCCTCGCCGAGATAGGCATCCTCGACGCCGGCGTCGATCGAGGGATTGTCGTTCACCTCGATGATGACGGAGCGGTCGCCGGCCTGCTTCAGATCGACGCCGTAGAGACCATCGCCGATCGGCGCGGTTGCACGCTGCGCCAGCTTGACGATTTCCGGCGGCGCCTCGCGTATCGGCAGGGTTTCGAAGCCGCCCGATTTCGCAGTGCCCTTGGCGCCGTGGTTGTAGATCTGCCAGTGCCCGCGCGACATGAAGTACTTGCACGCGTACAGCGGTTCGCGATTGAGGATGCCGATGCGCCAGTCGTAGTCGGTGAACATGAATTCCTGCGCGAGCACGAGGGCGGTGTGCTGGAACAGGTCTTCGGCCGCCTTCTTCAGCTGCGCGGCGTCCTCCACCTTGACGATGCCGCGCGAGAACGAGCCGTCCGGAATCTTCAGCACGATCGGGAAACCGAGCAGCTCGGGCAGTTCGGCCAGACGCTTGGGCTCGTCGCGATAGAGGATCTCGGTGCGCGGTGTCGGCAGCTTGCGCGACTTCATCAGGTCATGCAGGTAGATCTTGTTGGTGCATTTCAGGATCGAGCTGGGGTCGTCGAAGACGACCATGTCTTCCTTCTCCGCCTTGTTGGCGAAGCGATACGTGTGGTTGTCGAGCGCGGTCGTTTCGCGGATGAACAGCCCGTCGTATTCGGCGAGCTTGGTGTAGTCGTTCTTGCTGATCGTGTCGACCTCGATGCCGAGTTCGGCACCGGCCTCGACGAAGGCCTTCAGTGCACGCTTGTTCGACGGCGGCATCGCCTCGTTCGGATCGGCGAGCATGGCGAGGTCGAAGCGGAACTTCTTGCGCGCGCGCGGCTTGCGCCAGAGTTTGCGCGAGAACTTGTCGAGCGCCTGCGCGAAGGCATCTTCCTGCGGATCGGACAAGGTGTGCAGACCGGTCGGCTTGATCGCGGCGATCTGCCAGACGCGTTCGCGCTCGAACTCGATGCGCAGGATCGGGCACGGAAACAATTCGAACACCTGGCGCGCGATGTCCTCGAGGCTTTCCGACGAGGTTTCGCCGAAATACACGAGCACGCCGAAGTCGGTGGTGTCGCGCCCGCCGGCCGGCAGAAAGTTCTGCAGCTTCTGGTTGAGATCGTCGATGTCCAGGCCGTACAGCGAGCGCCGGCGCAGGTCGTTGATCGCACGCACCGACGGAATCACCTTGTGCCCGCGCGCCTCGGCGAGCAGGGAGACGTAGTAGCCGGTACCGAGGTACTTGTAGCTGCGGCACAGGTTGATCACCTGCGTGCGCTCGTCGTCCGTGCCGATCGGCTCCTTCAGGTAATCCTGTGCGGTGACCACGTTGTCGGACGGATAGTACGAACCCCAGTCCGAGGCCTTTTCGACGACGATGACGAGCCGACTCATGTGCTCCGCTTGGATCGCAGATCGAGGGAACGAATCACGTCATTGCGGGCATGCGCGGACGGCGACGGCGGCAAGGGCGGGGGTGGGTTTGGCATGGCGCGGGCGCGGAGTTTGACACAGGAAATCGACCGCGTGCGCGCCCGCGATGAAGCCGGTATGAACGTCGTCGCCGCAGTCGTTTGCGCAACGCGGCGGCGTCCACTAGTCTGCGCGCCGTGCTCGCGCCGGTCCTTCCCTTGTTCGACCCGGAAACTTCGCCAGGCGCCGTGCATCTGCGGCGCGCGACGATCAACGATCTGGCTGCGCTGGTCGATCTGGAAAACGCAGCATTCGCGGTCGAACGCATGAGTGCGCGCCAGTGGCGCCGCCACCTCGAAAGCCTCAGCGCCGAGATCTTCGTCGCGATCCGCGAACGCCGCGTCATCGGCGCCTGCGTGCTGTTCTTCCGGCGCGCGAATTCTGTCGCGCGCCTGTACTCGATTGCGGTTGCCGCCGACGAGCGCGGCCGCGGCATCGGCGAAACCCTGCTGGTCGCCGCCGAACAGGCCGCGCGCCGACGCGGCAGTCGCGTGCTGCGACTCGAAGTGCGCAGCGAAAACACCGCCGCGCAGCGACTCTACGAACGCCACGGCTATCGCCGCTTCGGCATGCGCAGCGCCTACTATGAAGACGGGCAGGACGCGCTCCGCTACGAAAAGGCGTTCGCCGTCGTCGCGGTCGCGCAGCGATCGTGATTTCGGACGGCGCCGCCGCGCGCCGCGACGCGGGTCAGTCGCGTTCGTCCTTCAGGATCTTTCCTGTGGCCGCGTCGATGTCCAGATCCCACTCGGCGCCCTTGGCGTCGGTGACTTCCACTTCGTAGATATAACCGCGCTGGTGCTGCTCGACCTCGGCGCCCTGTTTGATCGAGCCGCCCGGATGCGCGGCCTGCGCGGCGGCGTCGAGTTTCTCCTTCGACAGCAGCTTGCCCTGCTTGACCAGGGCCGCGACCTCGTCAGCTGACAGATCCTTTGCGTTCGTTGCTGCGCTGAGCAGCAGGCCAATCACAGCGGCTGCACCGCAGAGTATGTTCGTCGTACGCATGGCGTTCTCCATCTTGGAATCCCCCAACCCGAAACTATCCCGCCGGCTGCGGAGCCACATCCGTCTAGCGGCCGGCTTGTTGCAGTCGCGCGGCCGTCACATCGTCGGCAGGCCGCGCCACCAGACCGCCCGCGGCCGCCAGCGTGACCGTGTAACGACCACCGTCGACCAGGGGCAGATAGGCCGCGCTGCCATAGTCCGCATCGACCCAGGGCAGCCAGCGCGGGAAACGCTGCTTCAGATGCCACAGATCGAACGCCTGCATCGGCGTCAGCGCGACCACGCTGCGGGATGCTTCGCGCTCCTGCGCCACGTCGTGGTAGCGCCCGCCGATGCGATCGAGTTGATACAGCACCGGCGCGCCGAGCACGACCGCGCGCACATCCCACTTGATCACGCGTGCATCGAGCTGCCAGTCGTCGCCCGCAAGTTCCAGCGTGCGTCGCGCGCCATCCGGCGTGGTGACCGTCACTTCATAACGTTGTGGTGCGAGCGCGTGCGCATCGATCGTCGCGACCAAGGCTTCGGACGCAAGTCGTCGATAGCCGAGCAGGGCGCTGCCGCCGAAGGCGCACAGCAGCGCGAACAGGATGAAGACCAGGCACCACAACGCACGATGGCCGGCGGCGAAGCGGCGCCGATTGCGCCAATGCCGGCGCGCGCGAGCGGCGTGCGCGAAGGCGAACAGCGCGCACACGGCGGCGGCGACGAACAAGGCGGTCAGGAACGGCGTCAGCGACATGACGCGGAGCATAGCGGTGTGGATGCTGAGCGGCGGCTATACTGGGCGAAAGCAACGCAGGACCCGCCATCATGGCTTTCGTTCGACCGCTGTTCCGCCTTGTTCCGCTGCTGCTGATCGGCTTGCTCGTTGCCTGCGGCAACAAGGGCGATCTGGTCAAGCCGACCCCGAAACCGGGAACGCCGCCGGTGAGCGCGCCGGCCTCGGAGTCGCAACCCGCCGCGACCACGCAAGGCAACGTGCCGGCACCGGCCGCGCCGGAAGCCGACAAGCACTGACGGCGCACGAGGTGGCTTTCCGCTTCAGCAAGATGCACGGGCTCGGCAACGATTTCGTCATCGTCGACTGCCGCAGCCAGCCCTTCGCGCTCGATGCGGCGGCAATCCGTTTGCTCGGTGATCGTCACTTCGGCGTCGGCTTCGACCAGTTGTTGACGATTGCGCCGGCGAGCGACGCTGACTGCGCGTTCGCTTACGGAATCTGGAACACCGACGGCACGCCGTCCGGCCAATGCGGCAACGGCCTGCGTTGTGTCGCGCGCTGGCTCGCGCGCGAAGGTGTACTCGGCGCCGGCCTGACGCGTCTGCAGAGTCCGTCCGGCGCGGTCACGGTCGAACTGCTCGCGAACGGCGACGTGCGCGCCGACATGGGCGAGCCGCGATTCGCGCCGGCCGACGTGCCGATCGCGACGGATGCGAGGAGCGCCCGCATCGCTCGCGACGATTCGACGAATTGTGATGATGCCGACGACGACGTGCGCTACGCGAAGGAACATCCAGGCAAGCACAGCTACACCATCGACGTTGCCGGCGACGACATCGAAATCGGCGCGGTCTCGATGGGCAATCCGCACGCGGTCGTGGTCGTGACGCAAATCGACGAAGCGCCGGTCGCGGTGCTCGGTCCGCAGATCGAGCATGCCGATGCATTTCCACAGCGCTGCAACGTCGGTTTCGCCGAAGTCGTTTCACGCGGCGCGATCCGCCTGCGCGTATGGGAGCGCGGCGTCGGCGAAACACTTGCCTGCGGCAGCGGCGCCTGCGCGGCGATGGCGGTGCTGCGAATGCGCGATCAGCTGGACGCGAAGGTGCGTGTGAGTTTGCCCGGCGGCGATCTGGATATCGCCTGGGGCGGCCCGGGCCATACGCTGTGGATGGCCGGTCCTGCCACCTTCGTGTTCGAAGGCGAATGTGCGAAGCCGTCCGCCGACGGTTTCGGAAAAACAATGGATGCCGCTTGAAGACGATCGGGCAAGGCAGGCTCGTGTCGGCTGCAACTGTCCAAAACGAAACACGGCTGCGACTCAAAAAACGCACGCAAGCGACGAGGACGAAATGAGCGAACTCAGCATCAAGGACGGTCTCAACGCGATGGATGTCGCGAGCTATCTGCGCCGTCATCCGGAATTCCTCAACGAATTCCCGGATCTCGCCCTGGCCCTGGTGCTGCCGCGCGAGCAGGGTTCGGCCGCATCGCTGGCGAGTTACCAGCTCGAAGTGCTGCGCGACAAGAATCGCGATCTGGCGCGCCGGCTGCAGGAGCTGATCGAGATCGCGCACGAGAACGAAACCCTGATGGTGCGCGTGCACACGCTGACGCTCGCCCTGATGCGCGCGCAGACCCTGCCGGAAACCACGCACGCAGTCGTCGCCGCATTGACCGAAGACTTCAACACCGATCTGGTCCGGCTCGTCCTGTTCCGCGCCGATCCCGATCTTCCGGCGGCGCCGTGGTTGATCGCCGAACCCGTCGGTGTCGCGGCGTTCCCCGCGTTCGCCGAATTCTTCAAGCGCGCCGAGCCGCTGTGCGGCCGCCTGCAACAGGACAAGCTCGACGTACTCTTCGGCGCCCACGCCGACGAGGTGCATTCGGCCGTGCTGCTGCCGATCGGCAACATCGGCATGCTCAGCGTCGGCAGCCACGATCCCAATCGCTTCCATCCCGGCATGGGCACGGTATTTCTGAAGCTCATCGGCGAAGCGGTCTCGGCGGCGATCGGACGCTTCCGCAGCTGACGTGGACTCAGCACTTGCCGCGCGCGTCGACGGCTTTCTTGCGTATCTGCGCAACGAACGCCGCTATTCGCCGAGCACGATCGAGCACTACGCGCATGCGCTCGGTCTGCTGCTCGACTATGCCGAGACGATCCGGCTCGAACGCTGGCGCGATCTGAAATCCGACCAGGCGCAAGCCCTGCTCGCGGCCGAACACCGGCGCGCGAATCTGGCGCCATCGAGCCTGCGCGTGCTGGCTTCGGCCTGGCGCAGCTTCTTCCGCTATCTCGCGCGCGAAGGCGAGGTGGTGACGAATCCGGCGATCGGTCTGCGCGCGCCGAAGGTCAAGCGCAAGCTGCCCGAGATCCTCGATGCGGACGAGATGAGCCAGCTCGTGCAGCTACCCGGCGACGATGCCGAAGCCGTGCGCGACCGCGCCTTGCTCGAACTGTTGTACTCGAGCGGCCTGCGCGTGGCCGAGCTCTGTGACATGCGCTGGCGCGATCTCGACACGGACGCCGGCCTGCTCCGCGTCACCGGCAAAGGCTCCAAGACCCGCATCGTCCCGGTCGGCGCCAAGGCCCTCGCCGCACTCGCCGCGCTGCGCGAACAAGACCTGCCGACCGACGACGACCCGCTCGTGCGCGGCCGTCGCGGCGCGGCACTGACACCGAACGGCGTGCGTGCGCGCCTGAAAAAACGCGCGAGCGAGCAGGGCGTGTGGAAACGCGTGTATCCGCATCTGCTGCGCCACTCCTGCGCCAGCCACCTGCTCGAATCCTCCGGCGACCTGCGCGCCGTGCAGGAACTGCTCGGTCACGCCGACATCGGCACCACGCAGATTTATACACATCTGGATTTTCAGCATTTGGCAAAGGTGTATGACGCGGCGCATCCGCGCGCTCGGCGGCGCTGAAGTGGTAGTGAGGTCGGTGGGTGAGTCGCGGGTGAGGGCGCAGCCCTTCGGGGCTGCTGTGAGGGCGGTCGCGGCGCGACCTGTGAGGGCGCACGCGGAGCGTGCTGAGAGGAAAATGCGACATCTGTGGCGGAGCATGCTCATCCCTCACAGCCTCGCGTAGCGAGGCGCCCTCACAGGTCGCGCCGCGACCGCCCTCACAGCTTCGCGCAGCGAAGCGCCCTCACAGCCAAAGCGCAGCGAGGCGCCCTCACAGCCAAAGCGCAGCGAGGCGCCCTCACAGCCAAAGCGCAGCGAGGCGCCCTCACAGGTCGCTCAGCGACCGCCCTCACAGCTTCGCGCAGCGAAGCGCCCTCACAGCCAAGCGCAGCGAGGCCCACCCTTGCAACCGCAGCACCTGACCCAAACTCCCACTGCCCACGCCCCAGCAAACGCCCGCCATGGAAAGCTTCCACGCCACCACCATCGTGTCCGTCCGCCGCGGCGATCAGGTCGTCATCGGGGGTGATGGCCAGGTCACGCTCGGCAATACGGTGATGAAGGCGAACGCGAAGAAAATCCGGCGTCTCGGCAAGGGCGATGTGCTGGCCGGGTTTGCCGGGGCGACGGCCGATGCGTTCACGCTGTTCGAGCTGTTCGAGCAGAAACTCGAAAAGCACGGCGGCAACCTGACCCGCGCGGCGGTCGAACTGGCCAAGGACTGGCGCACCGAGCGGCGTCTGGGTCGTCTCGAAGCCTTGCTCGCGGTGGCCGACCGCTCGACCTCGCTGATCATTTCCGGAAACGGCGACGTGCTCGAACCCGAGCTCGGCCTGATCGCGATCGGTTCCGGCGGACCCTACGCGCTCGCTGCGGCGAAGGCACTGCTCGAACATACCGAGCTGGCGCCGCGCGCGATCGTCGAGAAGGCGTTGAAGATTGCCGGCGACATCTGCATCTACACCAATCACAACGTCAGCATCGAGGAGCTGGCGATGGAGAATCGGGGATAGGCGGTCGCGACAGCGATCGACCGCCCGGCTTTCACCATCCCGACTCCCCATTCCCGAACCCAGCCATGTCCGAACTCACTCCGCGCGAAATCGTCAACGAACTCGATCGCTACATCATCGGCCAGCAGGCGGCCAAGCGTGCGGTCGCGATCGCATTGCGCAACCGCTGGCGGCGCATGCAGCTCGATGCTCCGCTGCGCGAGGAAGTCACGCCGAAGAACATCCTGATGATCGGACCGACCGGCGTCGGCAAGACCGAGATTGCGCGGCGTCTGGCGGCGCTGGCGAACGCGCCTTTCATCAAGGTCGAGGCGACCAAGTTCACCGAGGTCGGCTACGTCGGCAAGGATGTCGAGCAGATCGTGCGCGATCTCGCCGACACGGCAGTCAAGATGGCGCGCGAGCAGGCCAAGACGCGCGTGCGTTCGCAGGCCGAGGATCGCGCCGAAGACCGCATTCTCGATGCGCTGCTGCCGCGCCGCCATGCCGGCGTCGGGTTCGCGAACGAGCCGCAGAGCGGCGACACGCGCGATGCCGATACGCGCCAGAAACTGCGCAAGCAACTGCGCGAAGGCGCGCTCGATGATCACGAGATCGAACTCGATTTCGCGATGAATGTCGGCGTCGAGATCATGACGCCGCCGGGCATGGAGGAAATGACCAGCCAGTTGCGCGGCATGTTCCAGTCACTCGCCGGCCAGCGCAGCCAGTCGCGCAAGCTCAGCATCGCGCAGGCACGTCCGCTGCTGCTCGAAGAGGAAGCCGGCAAGCTCGTCAACGACGAGGAGATCAAGAGCCAGGCGATCGAAAGCTGCGAACAGAACGGCATCGTCTTCATCGACGAGATCGACAAGATCGCGCAGCGCGGCGAGTGGAGCGGTGCCGGTGTTTCGCGCGAAGGCGTGCAGCGCGACCTGCTGCCGCTGGTGGAAGGCTCGGCGGTGTCGACCAAGTACGGCATCGTCAAGACCGATCACATTCTTTTCATCGCCTCCGGCGCATTCTCGCTCGCCAAGCCTTCCGATCTGGTGCCGGAACTGCAGGGCCGCTTTCCGATCCGCGTCGAACTTGCCGCGCTCACGGCGGATGATTTCAGACGCATCCTGTCCGAGCCGAACAGCGCGCTGACCAAGCAGTACACGGCCTTGCTCGCGACCGAAGGCGTCAGCCTGGAATTCACCGACGACGGCATCGTGAGTCTGGCCGAGACCGCCTTCCGGGTGAACGAACGCACCGAGAACATCGGCGCGCGTCGTCTGCACACCGTCCTCGAACGCCTGCTCGACGAGATTTCCTACGAGGCTTCGGACAAGAGCGGCCAGCATTACCGCATCGATGCCGCCTATGTGGAAGCGCGTCTGGGCGGGCTGGTCAAGGACGAGGATCTGTCGCGATACATTCTCTGAGAAGCCGGAATCGGGAATGCGAAATCGATACGCGAAGGTATGCAGGTCCGCAGGCTGCTGACAGTCCATTCACGCGCCTTCATTCACGCTTGCCCCGCTTCCCGTCCTTGCGCCTCCCATCCAAACGCCCGACCATACGCTCATGACTACCGTCGTTCCTTTCAAAGCCCGCGGCGTTCGCGCCGAACTTCGCGAAGCCTTCGAGCAGCGCATTCCGCTGCGTGTGCAGCGCGGGCGCGTGCAGCCCGGCGTGATCCATGGCTACATCGTCGGACTCTCGCGTGATTTCTGCCTGATCGCCGAGGTCGGCGATGCGATGCGCTTCGATGGCTACATCGCGATCGCGGTTGCGGATATTTCCGCGCTGGAGAACGATCCCTCGCGCGAATTCGTCGACAAGGCACTCGCCTTGCGCGGCGAGCAGCTGGTGATCCCGGCGGACTTCAAGCTCGACGACTGGGTGTCGATCGCGCAGGCGGCGGGCGCGCGTGCGCCGCTGATATCGATCAACATGGTCGAGGACGAGGACGGCGAGATCAGCTACGTCGGCCAGCTCGACGCGGTCGAAGCGAACGCGCTGGTCCTGCGCGAACTCGACCCGAATGCGCAATGGTATCCGGACACCGGTTCCTACGAGGTCGAGGCGATCGGCTCGATCGGCTTCGGCAGCGGTTATCTCGATGCGCTGTGGCAGGTCGCCGGCTCGCCGTCGGATCCGCTCGCGCTGCGGCCGCCGCAATCTGACAGCGTGCATTGATTGGTGCGATCGTCCTTGATCGCTGCGGAGCGGGCATATCGACCGGACTTGCGCGGTGCGCTCGCACGGGGCTCCAGAGCGGCCATCCATGGCCGCACTTTTCATGAAAAGCCGCTTCGTGGGGTTGGTGCTGAGGCGGGTCTTCATTGAATGAATGCTCCTGTTCCGATCAGCATAATCTTGCACCGTGCTTCGCATGCGCTCGAGGTCGTCTTCGACGGTGGCGAAACGTTCCGGTTGCCGGCTGAATATCTGCGCGTGAATTCACCGAGCGCCGAAGTGCAGGGGCACGGCGCGGGTCAGCGCGTGCTCGTTCCGGGCAAGGCGCACGTCAACATCGAAGCGGTCGAAGCGGTCGGCAACTATGCCGTGCTGCTGCGTTTCGACGACGGCCATGCCAGCGGGATCTTTTCCTGGGATGTGCTGTACACGCTCGGCCGCGATCAGTCGCGCAACTGGCAGGCGTATCTGGATGAGTTGACGGCGCGCGGGGCTTCGCGCTTTCCCTGATCGCTGAAAGGCGCCCGACAGGCGCGCGCGTGCAGGATGCGCGGGTCGTGTTCCGCACGAACCGACGACCCCTCCGATCGACGTTGCGGTGATCCTCATGCCCGAAGAAATCGAGATCGATACCGACAAGCTGCGCGAAGCGATCGACGAAGAGATCGAGCGCGAGTCCGGCGGCCTGCTGCGCACGATCGCGCTGACCACGGCGCTGTTCGCTGCGCTGGCAGCGATTGCCTCGCTCGAAGCCGGCGGAACCGTCAACGAAGCGCTGGTCGCCAAGACCGAGGCGACGCGGCTGCAGGCCGAAGCCTCGGATCAATGGGCGTACTACCAGGCGAAAGGTCTCAAGGCGACGATTCTCGATTCGCAGAAAAACGTCTGGGATGCCGCCGGCAAGACGCCGCCGGATCAGCTCGGTGCCGATGCCGCGCGCTATGTGGAAGATCAGAAGCGCAGCAAGGAAAAAGCCGAAGAGCTCGAACGCCAGCGCGACGAGAAATCGAACGAGGCCGACGCCCTGCTGCATCGACACCATTTCTTCGCGCAGTCCGTCGCGCTGCTCCAGGTCAGCATCGCGCTCGGCGCGGTTGCCGCACTCGCGCGTCGGCGCAGCGTCTGGATCGGCTCGGCCTTGCTCGGCGTCGCCGGGCTCGGTTTGTTCGCGTACGCATTCATGCATTGAGCGATGTGGACACGGCGGCGGGCTCGCAGCCGCCGCCTTTTGGTGCCTGCGATAAGCCGTGACGCCGCGGCGAGTGCGGTACGATGCACAGCATGAGCGAACCCAATACCACGCACTTCGGCTATCGCGACGTGCCCGAGGCGGACAAGGCCAGGCTCGTCGGCGACGTGTTCACCTCGGTCGCGCGCAAGTACGACGTCATGAACGACCTGATGTCGTTCGGCGTGCATCGCTTGTGGAAGCGCTACTTCGTCGCCACCAGCGGCGTGCGTAGCGGCGACGCGGTGCTCGACCTCGCGGGCGGCACCGGCGACATCGCGGCGCTGCTGCTGCCGAAGGTCGGCGCAAAGGGCAGCGTCGTCGTCGGCGACATCAACCGCGACATGCTGCGCGTCGGCCGCGATCGCCTGCTCGATCGCGGTCAGCTGAAGGGACTCGACTGGGCGCAGATGGACGCCGAGGCGCTGCCGTTTCCGGACCGCAGTTTCGATTGCGTGACGATGGCATTCGGTCTGCGCAACGTCACGCGCAAGGAAAATGCGCTGGCCGAGATCCATCGCGTGCTGAAGATCGGCGGTCGCGCCCTGGTGCTCGAATTCTCGACCGTGCGCGCCGAGATCCTGAAACCGCTGTACGACTTTCATTCCTTCCAGGTGCTGCCGCGCATCGGTCAGCTGATCGCCGGCGATGCATCGAGCTATCGCTATCTCGCCGAATCGATCCGCAAGCATCCGGATCAGGCGACGCTGAAGGCGATGATGGAAACCGCGGGATTGGCGAAGGTGGACGTGCGCAATCTGTCCGCGGGCATCGTCGCGATCCATCGCGGGTATCGCGTCTAGTCGCATTTCGGCGGACTGAGGTCGAAGACCTCGGTCGCGCGGCGACGCCGCGTCGCCTGCCTGCCGTCCGGGCCGGGCACGCGTTTCACACGTCGCGCGCGCAATCCGTGCGCTGCTGCAACGCCATCTTTGCAACACATTTACCTCCGCCTGGCACTTTCGTCACGGGTCCGGCGCGCGCTGCCGACGCAGACTCGGGATAGTTCCTTTCTGCAACTCTTTACAAATCCACTATCGGCAGCGACCGGGGAGATTCCATGCGCACAGGTTTGCTCGAGAAGACGTTGTTCGTGCTGTCGTTGCTGGTTGCGAGCAGCGCGTACGCGGCGGATGAAGCCAAGGACGCCGATGCCGCGCCGGACAAGGATGCGAAATCGGCGAAGAAGGACGAGAAGCCGATACCGAAGGAAAAGACTGCGGTCTCGCATGCCAGTGTCGACATCGGCGGGCATTCGATCCACTACACCGCGACCGCCGGCAACGTGTTGATCCGCGACGACAAGAACGAGCCGAACGCGAGCGTGTTCTATGTCGCATACACCGCCGATGAAGCGAAGGACAAGTCGAACCGGCCGTTGACCTTTCTCTACAACGGCGGTCCCGGCTCACCGACGTTGTGGCTGCACATGGGCTCCGTCGCACCGGTGCGTGTCGAGTCGGCCAGCGCTGCACCGACCGCGCCGGCGCCGTACCGGCTGGTGCCGAACAAGGACAGCCTGATCGACAAGACCGATCTCGTCTTCATCGACGCGGTCGGCACCGGTTATTCGAGTCCCGTCGGCAAGGGCAAGGGCAAGGATTTCTGGGGCGTCGACCAGGATCTGGCCGCGTTCGCGAAAGCGATCACGCGCTACGTGACGATCAACCAGCGCTGGAACTCGCCGAAATTCCTGTTCGGCGAATCCTACGGCACCACGCGCTCGGCGGCCCTGGTCAACACCTTGCAGAGTGAGGGCATGGCCTTCAACGGCGTCGTGTTGCTGTCGTCGATTCTTAACTACGGCGCGAATTCGCCGGGCCTCGATCAGACCTATATCGGCGTGCTGCCGACCTATGCCGCCATCGCGTGGTATCACGACAAGGTGGCGAACAAGCCGTCGAGCATGGAAGCCTTCGTCGATGAGGCGCGCGCATTCGCAGGCAGCGAATACGCGACGGCCTTGGCCAAGGGGCAGAACCTTTCAGCCGCCGAACTCGATGCGGTCGCGACGAAGATGAGCCACTACACCGGCCTTTCGGCGCAGTATCTGAAGGAAGCCAATCTGCGCGTGAACCAGAGCCGCTTCCGCAAGGAACTGCTGCGCGACGATCGCCGCACGCTCGGTCGCTACGACGCGCGCTACGAAGGCATCGATCTCGATGCGGCCGGCGAGAATCCCGACTACGATCCTTCCAGCACCGCGATCACCGGCGCCTTCGTCGCGACCTTCAACAACTATGTCGAAGGCACCCTGAAATGGGAAAGCGACGAGCCCTACAAGACCAGCACCAATATCATTCGCGATTGGGACTGGAAGCACGAAGCGCCCGGCGCACGCCAGCCGCAACGTCAGCCGTATGTCGCCGCCGATCTTGCGCGTGCGATGCGCGAGAACCCGAAACTGCAGGTGCTTTCGGCGAACGGCTATTTCGATCTGGCCACGCCGTTCTTCGCGACCGAGACCGATCTCAGCCACATGCTGCTGGACGCTTCCCTGCGCGGCAACCTGTCCTTCAGCTACTACCCGTCTGGCCACATGGTGTATCTCAACACCGACGCGCTGGCCAAGCTGAAGACCGACGTCGCGGCATTCTACGATCGCGCCGCACCGGCGCATGGCAGGAACTGAGCGGCTGCACGTGCACGCGCGCGAGATGCATCGCGCGCGTACACAGCGACGCTCACAGCGAAATCATCTGCAACGCGATCGCGCGCGCTGCCGCCTGGCGGCGGCCGAACACGCCGAACTTGCGCGCGGCGTTCTCCAGATGAAACACCACGGTACGCTCGGAGATGCCGAGCACCTTGCTGATCTCCCAGCCGGTCTTGCCTTCGGCGGTCCAGCGCAGGCATTCGCGCTCGCGTGCGGTCAGGTGCACGTGCTCGCCGCCGGCAACCGCGGTGGCAAGGCGGTGACCGACATCGTGCACGTAGGCCGCCAGCAGATGCAGTTCGCCGAGCTTGCGCGCATCCGGCACGCGCGCCGCGTCCTGCGTGCTGGCGACCGCGAGCAAACCCCATTGGCAGCCGAGTCCGTGGATCGGAATGCTGACGCCGTGGCGCAGGCCGAAGTCGGCCGCTTCGCTGAAGAAGATCGGGCAGCGCGGATCTTCCTCGCCGGCCGCATGGTGCGCGTCCCAGATCAACGCCGTCGTATGGCGGCGGCAATGCGCGAACACCGGATCGGCGGCGCCGTGACCCTGGCGGAAATGATGCGAGTACCAGGCCGACGGCAGCGAGCCGGCGAGGTAGGGAATCTCGTCGCCGCCATGCGGCATCGCCGCGTAGACCCAGGCCTCGAAACCGAGGCGTTTCGTGCAGGCATCGCCGACCCGATGCAGGTCTTCCTGCGATTCGCAGGTGAGGAGATCTTCGAGCATGTCCAGTGTCGAGCGCATGCACCTGTCAACCTTGCCGGAACGGAAACGCAGCGCGAAATGCCGGCCAAAATCACGCCGTTCGCAGCGCTGCGCAGTAGGGTCACGATGGAGCGCGGCATGTGATCCGTATGTGAAATCGCCTCACGATGTTCACCACCCCGCGCTTTGCGCGACAATCGGCACCGCCCGCGCGATGGCCGCCGGCCGACCACGTCCCCCGACCCAGGAATTCCCGTGCCGCTGACGCGCCTTCTCGTTTTTCCGGTTCTCGTGCTGGCCCTGGACGGTACGGTTCGCGCCGCCGATCCGCACAGCTACGCCAATACCGCCGCGGTCAGCGTGCGTGCGCTCGCGCTCGATCTGGATGTCGACTTCCAGCGCCGCGAACTCGCCGGCAGCGTGGACCTGACCCTGGACTGGCACGATGCCTCCGCGCGCCAGCTCGTGCTCGACACGCGCGATCTCACGATCGAGCGCGTCGAAGCGCTCGATGACAAGGGCGCCGCGCACCCCGCGCACTACGTGCTCGACAAGCGCGATCCGATCCTCGGCTCGGCCCTGCGCATCGACCTGGAATCGGCGGCGCCGCGCGTGCGCGTGCACTATCACAGCGCGCCGACTGCATCCGGCCTGCAATGGATGACGCCGGCGCAGACCGCGGGCAAGCAACATCCCTTCATGTTCTCGCAGTCCGAGTCGGTGCACGCGCGCAGCTGGGTGCCGCTGCAGGACACGCCATCCGTGCGGTTCACCTACACCGCGCACCTGCACGTGCCGAAGGAATTGCGCGCCCTGATGAGCGCGGACAACGACGTCAAACATCCGCTCGACGGTGATTTCCGCTTCACCATGGACAAGCCGATTCCGTCGTACCTGATGGCGCTTGCGGTCGGCGACATCGCGGTGCGCGAAACCGGTCCGCGCAGCGCCGTCTACGCCGAGCCTTCGGTGGTCGATGCCGCCGCGAAGGAATTTTCCGATACCGAGAAGATGATCGCGACCACCGAACAGCTCTACGGTCCGTATCGCTGGGGCCGTTACGACCTGCTCGTGCTGCCGCCGAGTTTTCCGTACGGCGGCATGGAAAATCCGCGCCTGACATTTGCGACGCCGACCGTGATCGTTGGCGACAAGAGCCTGGTTTCGCTGGTCGCGCACGAGCTCGCGCATTCGTGGTCCGGCAATCTCGTCACCAATGCCGGATGGAAGCATATGTGGCTGAATGAAGGTTTCACCACGTATGTGCAGGATCGCATCGTCGAGGCCGTCTTCGGCAAGGTGCAGGCCGACGAGGAATTCATCCTGGCCGCCGACGAGCTGCGCGGCGAAGTCGCGAAGACGCCGAAGCCGGACCAGCGCCTGCTGCCGGATTTCGACGGACGCGATCCGGACGATGCCGGCTCGGACTTCGCCTACACCAAGGGCGCCTGGCTGCTGCGCACGCTCGAAGCGAGCTACGGCCGCGATGTATTCGATGCCTATCTGCGCGGCTATTTCGACCATTTCGCCTTCCAGAGCATCACCACCGCGCAGATGCTGACCTACCTCGACGAGAATCTGGTGCAGAAGCATCCGGGCAAGATGAGCCTCGCCGCGATCAAGACCTGGATCGACGAGCCGGGTATTCCGGCCGATGCGAAGGTGCCGACATCACCGCGCTTCGAGGCGATTGCCGCCGCGTGTTCGCAATGGCTGGCCGGCAAGCGCACGGCGGCGGCGCTCGATGCGGCCGCATGGAACACGCAGGAATGGATGTACTTCCTCGACGGCCTGCCGCCGAAGCTCACGACCGCGCAACTCGCCGAACTCGATGCCGCCTGGCATTTGAACGGAAGCGCCAATGCGGAAATTGCGCGGCGCTGGTATCTCGCCGCGATCCACGGCGACTACAAACCGGCGCGCACCGCCATGGCCGCCTACATGACGCGGATCGGCCGTCGCTATCTGGTCGTGCCGCTGTACGAGGCGCTCGCGAAGACGCCGGACGGCAAGGCGTTTGCGCGCGAGGTGTATGCGAAGGCGAAGGCCGGCTATCACCCGTTGACGCAGGGAAGCATCGAGAAAGCGCTGGGCTTGTCCCAGAAAAATGGCTGAAGCCTGCAGGGTCCGCCGCATGCGTTCGCTGACGAGTGCGGCGGAACGTGTCGGCGTGATCGTGCGCATGTCCGCGGGTGCCGACCGCATCGGCTGTGCGTCGGCATGATGCCGCGATGAACCAACCGGCTGCCCTTGCGACGGGAAATCCGGTCGAGCGCAAGTGGTGGTTCATCGCCGCGGCGCTGCTCGTCGCCGCATTCCGGCTTCTGCAGTGCGCGCGCGTTCCGGTCGAGACCGGCGACGTCGTGCGCAACCTGCTCTATGGCGTCGTCGTCGACGAGTACGGTCTCGCTTCCGCAGGCAGGACGCTGGTTTCGATATCCGCGCAATGGTCGGACATTGCGTGGTCGCAGCTGCCCTACAACTATCCGCCGATCGCGCTGGCTTTCTTTTCGCTGATCGCCGCGATCTCGCCGACCGTGTTCGCGGTCAAGTTCGGGTTGACGATCATCGAGGGCATCAATGCCTGGTTCCTCGCGCGCCTGAGCGACAGCCCGCTGCTCGGGCTGTTGTACTGGCTGTCGCCGCTGTCGATCTGGTGGGTATCGCGCGAAGGCCAGTTCGAGCCGCTGCAGACCTTGTTCACCTTGTGCGCCTTGCTGGCGCTGGTGCGCTATCCCTTCGTTTGCGGACTCGCCATCGCATGCGCGATATCGGTGAAGGTCACGGCTGCGGCGCTGCTGCCGTGGATCGCATTCAAACTCTGGCAGACGGGCAGGCGCGGCTGCGTGGCCGCGGCGCTCGGATTCGCACTCGGCTGCGTGCCTGCAATCGTCGTGGAATGCGCCTACGGCGGCATCTCGAATATCTTTCGCTACAGCGCGCCGCTCGTCTACAACCCGTACTACTGGAACTGGACCGCGGACATGTTTGCCTGGAACAGGCCGTGGCAGATCGCCTTCAACGAAACCGCAAGTTACGGCCTGCTGGTTTTGCTGATCGCGCTGGCGGTGCGCAGCCGCCACGTCATCGCCTTCCTCGCCCCGATTGCGTTTGTGCTGTTCTGCAAGATCCACACGAATGTGCAGTTCTGGTACTTCCTGCTGCTGCCGGCTTTTCTCGTTCCGCTGCCGAAACGCAGCTGGCGCTTCGCACTGATTGCGCTGTGCCCACTGCTCGACGTGCGCAGCGCCGTCGAGCTTTCGTTCGGCGCATTCGGACAGCAGGGTTATCGAGGCGCGCCGTCCGCCTTCGCGGAATATCGGGCGCCTTGACGGATTGTTTCGCTGTCGAGAATACCTTTCACTTGCGCGCGCATCACGGCGAACTCGTCGGATCGCCGCTCACCGCAGCACGCAAGCTCAAGGATGATCGCCCGAGAATTTCGTCGCCGTTGCGCCGGTCACCGTGCCGATCTTCGCGCTGTCGCTGACGAACAGGTCGACTTCGCGGCGAAATTCCAGCGTGCCCTGGACCACCGCATGCGGGCCTATCACGATGCGCGGATTGCGCGGCTTGCCCCACGACATGCCGCTCGGCTTGTCGACGATGATGCCGCCTTCGATGCGCGAATCCGCGCCGATCTCGATGTCGCCGCCGACCGTCTCGATGCCGCCGCCGATATGCGCGGCCTCGAACGTGAAGCGTCCGTTGACGTTGGACACGCGGCCGGCGACGTCGGCGCCCTTGCCGAGGCGCACGCTGCCGTTGACCGCTTCGATGGTCCGCGCGACGTGCGTGTTCTCGCCGACCTCGATGCCGCCGTTGACCGTTTCGAGCGAATCGATCGTCGCGTGCGCGCCGATCCGGATGCTGCCGTTGACGGTCGAAACCTTCTGCGCGTTGGCGCCGTCGTCGATGTGGATGCTGCCGTTGACGGTGCTGAGGTTGCCGGCGTGCTGATCGCCGGCGACATTGATCGAGCCGTTGACCTTGTCGATGTCGTCGCCGTGTGCGAATGCGCTGCCGGCAAATGTCAGCGCAAGGGTCAGGGCGACAACGAGGGAGTTGCGATTCATGGATGCCTCCGCGGGCGGTTCGGGTATGCAGGCCTTCGATGCGGCGACATGCCGGAAGGTTTAATCGCCGGGTCATGCGCAAACCCGCGCCGGACTCCGGAATGATCGCGCATGCCCGATGACACACGTCGTCGATCCGCGAAGGGCCGACGGCGCTTCGCCGCATCCGCGCAGGATGTCGCCGGATCGGGTGCCGGCCCGCAGCGCGTTCGGCTAGCATGGCCGCCTTCGCGAAACCTTCCAGGAAGCCGAACCCGTGGCACGACCAAAACCGATCCTGTTGTTGATCCTGGATGGCTGGGGCCATCGCGAGGAAACCGCGCACAACGCGATCGCGCAGGCACGCCTGCCGAACTGGCGGCGTCTCCTGGCCGACTATCCGCACACCCTGGTCGACACGCACGGCGAATTCGTCGGCCTGCCGCACGGCCAGATGGGCAATTCCGAAGTCGGCCACATGAACATCGGCGCCGGGCGCATCGTCTACCAGGACCTGACCCGCATCGACGCGGCGATTGCCGACCGCAGCTTCTTCGACAACGCCGCCCTGGTCGGCGCTTGCGAAGCGGTCAAGCGCAATGGAAAAACCCTGCATGTACTCGGCCTGCTGAGTCCCGGCGGTGTGCACAGCCAGGAAAAACACGTGCACGCGCTGCTCGAACTCGCCGCTGCGCGCGGGGTTGCGCGCGTCGCCGTGCACGCGTTTCTCGACGGACGCGACACGCCGCCGCAAAGCGCCGCGCCGAGTCTGCAGGCACTCGATGCGAAATGTCGCGAGCTCGGCAACGCAGTGATCGCCAGCGTCAGCGGACGCTACTACGCAATGGATCGCGACCAGCGCTGGGACCGCGTGCAGCTCGCCTACACGGCGATCGCCGATGCGCAAGCGGACTTCCACGCCGTCGATGCTGCGACCGCGCTGCGCGATGCCTACGCGCGCGGCGAGAACGACGAATTCGTCAAGCCGAGCGTGATCGGCGAGGGCGCGCGCGTTGCCGACGGCGACGCGATCGTCTTCATGAACTTCCGTTCCGACCGCGCGCGCGAGCTCTCACACGCCTTCGTCGACACCGACTTCAGCGGCTTCACGCGAACACGTGCGATCAACCTGAGCGCGTTCGTCACGCTGACCGAGTACGAGAAAGGCCTCACTGCGAGCGCGATCGCGTTCGCGCCGCAATCGATGCACAACTCGATCGGGGAATATCTTTCCGGCCTCGGACTGACTCAGTTGCGCATCGCCGAAACCGAGAAATATGCACATGTGACTTTTTTCTTCTCGGGCGGGCGCGAAGCACCGTTTCCGGGCGAGCAGCGCGTGCTGGTGCCGAGCCCGAAGGTCGCGACCTACGACCTGCAGCCGGAAATGAGTTGTCCGGAACTCACCGACCGCCTGGTCGAGGCGATTGCCGCGAAGCAATTCGATTTCATCGTCTGCAACATCGCCAACCCGGACATGGTCGGCCACAGCGGCATCGAGTCCGCGGCGATCAAGGCTGCCGAAGCGGTTGATGTCGCGCTCGGGCGGATCAGTGCGGCGATCGTCGATGCCGGCGGCGAGATGCTGATCAGCGCCGACCACGGCAACCTCGAACAGATGCTCGACGACAACGGCGTCGCACACACGCAGCACACGGTCGGACCGGTGCCGCTGGTCTACATCGGCCGCAAGGCGAGCCTGCGCCGCGGCGCGCTGCGCGATCTTGCGCCGAGCGTGCTCGCGCTGATGGGCATCGCGCAGCCGCCGGAAATGGACGGTCACAGCCTGGTCGAGTTCGCCGCCTGATGCGTGCAGCGCTGCTCGCGTTGGCGCTGCTCGCGTCGGCCGGCGCATTCGCGCAGGACGCCGACGAGACCAGGCGCGCCGGACAGGAGCAGGAAGCGAAGAAGAAACTCGACGGTGTGCGCGCCGACATCAAGGCCCTGACCGAGCTGCAGCACACGACCACCGGCGAGCGCGGCAGCGCGGCGCGCACCTTGCGCGAGAAGGAACTCGCCCTCGCTGCGGTCGCCAGGGACGTGCACGCGCTGGACGACAAACTCGCCGCGCAGCAGGGCAAGCTCGATCAGCTCGGCGAGCAGCGCAGTCATCTCGAATCGATCCTGAAGTCGCAGCGCGAGGCGCTCGCCGCCTTGCTGCGCTCGGCCTACGCGCTCGGCGATCATGCCGAACTGAAATTGCTGCTGCAGCAAGATGACGTCGCCGCGATCTCGCGCGTGCTCGCCTATCACCGTTATTTTCAGCGCGCCCAGGTCGGTCAGATCGATCACCTGCTCGGCGACCTCAAGCAGCTCGCCGATGTGCAGATCTCGATCGAGGCGGCGACGAAGGAACTGGCGCAGACACGCGATGCGCGCGCAGCGGAAAGCGGCAAACTCGAGAGCGAACGCGCCGAGCGCTCGCAGCTGGTCGCGCAGATCGACGCGAAACTGCAGGACCAGGGCGCGCGCATCGCCGCGCTCGGCAAGGACGAAACCGCGCTCACGCAGCTGCTCGAAAAACTGCGCGACGTGTTCGCCGATATTCCGAAGCAACTCGCCGGTGCGGAGCCGTTCGCATCCTCGCGCGGTCATCTGGCGTGGCCGCTGCAGGGCAAGCTCGTCACCTCTTTCGGCGCCACCGACGAATCCGGCCGGCTTAGCAGCGGCATCCTGCTCGCTGCGAAAAACGGCACCGCCGTGCACGCGATTTCGCACGGCCGAATCGCGTTCGCCGACTGGCTGCGCGGCTACGGCCTGATGATCATCGTCGATCACGGCGACGGTTATCTGAGCCTGTACGGCTGCAACGAAACCTTGCTCAAGGAGGTCGGCGACTGGGTCGATGCCGGCGACACCATCGCCAGCAGCGGTGCCAGCGGCGGCGCCAGGACGCCCGGCCTGTACTTCGAGCTGCGCACGAAGGGGCAGCCGGTCGATCCGCGCGGCTGGCTGCGCTGAACGATCGCTGCGAGCAGCGGTCTACCCGCCCGGGGGCAAGGTTTACACTGGCCGCAATCCAGCGAGGTTTTCCGATGTCCACGCGTACTCCGCTTTCCTTCCTGCTCGCGCCGATGCTGTCGGCGCTGATCGCACTGCCGGCCTTCGCCGCCGATCCGCCGCCGGCCGGCGAGCTGCCCGACGCCGACGACGCGCCCGCTGCCGAAGCCGCACCGCTGACGCCCGCCGCGAAGAACGCGGTCGATCTGCAGGACATCCGCACGTTCACCGCCGTGTACAGCCTGGTCAAGCAAGCCTATGTCGAGGACGTCGATGATCATCGGCTGATGCAGCAGGCGATCCGTGGCTTGCTCGCCGGCCTCGATCCGCACAGCGAATACCTCGGCAAGGAACAAATCGAAAATCTCAACGAGGACACCACCGGCAGTTACGACGGCCTCGGCATCGAGGTGCTGCAGGTCGACGGTACCTTGCGCGTGGTCGCGCCGATCGACGATTCGCCGGCCGAACGCGGCGGCATCAAATCCGGCGACACCATCGTGCAGATCGACGGCAAGCCGGTGGTATCGGACGATCTCGACGGTGCGGTGGCGCGCCTGCGCGGCAAGCCCGGCAGCGAAATCACCTTGAGCGTGCTGCACGAGAAGCAGGTTACGCCGGTCGACATCAAGCTCAAGCGCGAAGCCATTCGCGTCGCCAGCGTGCGCGGCAAACTGCTCGATCCGGGTTATGCGTACGTGCGCGTCAGCCAGTTCCAGGCCGACACCGGCGCGCAGTTGCGCAAGCGCATCGAGCGCCTGCAAGCCGACAACAAGTCGCCGCTGCGCGGCGCCGTGCTCGATCTGCGCAGCAATCCCGGCGGCCTGCTCACCGCGGCGGTCGAAGTCAGCGACACCTTTCTCGACGACGGCGTCATCGTGACGACGAAGGGGCGTTTGAAGGAATCCGATCTCAGCTTCCGTGCGACGCCGGGCGATCTGCTCAACGGCGCGCCCCTGGTCGTGCTGGTCGACAACGGCACCGCCTCGGCAGCCGAGATCGTCGCCGGCGCGTTGAAGGACAATCACCGCGCCCTGCTGATGGGCCGGCGCACCTTCGGCAAGGGCTCGGTGCAGACCGTGCTGCCACTCGACGCCGAGCACGCCGTGAAGCTGACCACCGCGCGCTACTACACGCCGAGCGGCATCTCGATCCAGGCCGCCGGCATCCAGCCCGACATCGCACTCGCCGATCTCGCACTCAGCCAGCGCGAGGGCGCGCCGGGACTCGCCTATGGCGAGCGCGATCTGCGCAATCATCTGAAAGGGGCGGACGAAAGCACGAACCCGATCGTCACGCCGAACGCGGCGGATCGCGATCTGGAAAAAGACTATGCGCTCAACGAGGCCTTGAATGCGTTGAAGGCGCTGACGTTGCGCGGCAAGCCGGTTGCGCCGCCGCCTGCGACGGAGAACAAGAAAGGCTGACGGCCTCGGCGAGATCGGATCGCGCGTGTGTCGTTCTCGCTCAGTCGATCGAAACACCGGATGCTTAAAGGAATCGTCGAATGAACACCTGGCTGCGCAACAACACGCGTTTCGTCGCGTTCCTGCTTCTACTCGGATTCGTGCGCACCGCGGTTGCGGACTGGAATCCGATTCCGTCCGGCTCGATGCGACCGACTATCCTCGAAGGCGACGTCGTCTTCGTGAACCGCCTCGCGTTCGATCTGAAGGTGCCGCTGACCAACACGATCGTCGCACACACCGGTGAACCGCAGCGTGGCGACATCGTCACGTTCTTTTCTCCCGAGAACGACATGCGCCTGATCAAGCGCGTCGCAGCGCTGCCCGGCGACACCATCGAGATGCGCGACAACCGCCTCAGCATCAACGGCGTCGCGGTCGACTACGTGCCGCTGGACAGCGTGCGCGAAGCGCTCGGCACGCATCGCGTCGTCGAGGCCGAACATGTGCACGAAACCTTCGGCACGACCGTGCACACCATCCAGTGGCTGCCGCAGATTGCATCGCGCTCAAGCTTCGGTCCGATCGTGATTCCGCCGGATCATTACTGGATGCTCGGCGACAACCGCGACGACAGCGAAGACTCGCGCTACTTCGGTCTGGTGCCGCGCGAGCGGCTGATCGGACGTGCGCAGCGCATCCTGGTGTCGGCCGACATTCTGGATCGCTGGCAGCTGCGTTTCGCGCGCTTCGGTGCGAGCTTGTACTAGTGCTACAACGTTGGTGAAGGATCAATTCGCGCGCATGTCTTAGTCACAAACGCGCGAGCTATTCACGACGCCGCAGAACTGTCGAGGCGAGCGCGCCTATCGCGCCTTCGGCGGCGCGATCGGAAACGGCATGATCTTGTCGCCGCTGTCGGCGTCACGAATCGCGAGCGGGCCGCGCTTGGCGACTTCCTCGATGCGCAGGATCGACTGCATCGGCAGATGCAGCACCGTGGTGTCCTTGAACTCCTCGCGCAGGCGCTCCTCGGTCGGATCGACCACGATGCCTTCGCCCGGCGGATCGAACACCAGCTCGCCGATCTCGGTGAATCCCCACAGCGCGCTCGACGCCACCTGCCGCGCATACAGCTCGATGCTCTTGCCCTGCGAGAGAAAGGTGACCTTGTACAACTTGGTTTTTCTCATTTGAAAAGATGGAAAAGAGTGAATAGTAAAGAGTAAAGGGGAAAAGCCGAAAGCGAAAAGCGAAAGCGGAAAGCGAAAGCGGAAAGCATGAGACTACGCGAAGCACACCCGAAGCCGCGACCTTCTTCCGGCTCTCCCTCTTTCCCCTTTACCCTTCACTCTTCACCAGCCAGCGGCATCAGCCGCGCAGCCGCCTCGCCACCGCCGGCTTGGACAGCAGAGCGAGCACGATGCCGATCACGAAACCGGCGATGTGGGTCCACCATGCGACTGCGCCGAAGGCCGGGCCGACGTAAGTGAACAGCAATTGCAGCATCGCCCAGAAGCCGATCAGCAGTGGGGCGGGAATGCGCACGAATTCGAGGAACACGCCGAGCGGCAATACCAGGCCGAGGCGTGCGCGCGGAAACAGCGCCAGGTAGGCGCCGACCACCGCCGAGACCGCGCCGCTCGATCCGATGATCGGCGCGCTGGTGCCGGCCAGGGTGAAGGCGCCGACCAGGTTGGCGAGCGCGCCGCCGAACACGAACATCGCGAGAAATCGTGCGGAGCCGAGCGCGCGCTCGGCGGATACGCCGAACACGATCAGGAAGAGCAGGTTGCCGGTCAGGTGCAGCCAGTCCGCGTGGATGAAGATCGCGCTGACCAGGCGCGCGAAGCGAAGTTCGGCGAGTTGCTGCAGCCACGGCGCATTCGCATCGAGCAGGGTCGAGGGCACCGTGCCCCAGCGCGACAGCACCGCAGCGCGATCGGCGGCCGGCATCGTCGCGAGCCAGAGAAACACGACGACGCAGGCGGCCACGATCAGCAGCGTGGCCCAGGGCGGACTCGGTTTGCGCCGGCTCGGCAGCTGGACGAACATCGCCCCGGCCCGCGCGCTCAGCGGCCGTCGCGCGGATAGACGAAACGCTGGCCCTTGTAGTCGAGGATCATGCCGTCGGCGCTGATCTCCTTCAGCACCAGGCCGTCGCCGAGGTCGTCGCCTTCGGCGTGACGCTCGCCCTTGATGACGACGAAGCGCTCCTGCGGATTCGCCGAGTAGACATGCATGGTCAGGGCGAATTCGGGAATGTCCTTGCGCGTGGCGTAGGGGAGTTCCCATACCGTCGGCAAGGCGGCTTTCGGTGGTGCTGCGGCTGCGGTCGCAGCGGCCGGCGGCGCAGTCGCTGCCGGTTTTGCCGGCGCGCTCGCGGTCGCAGCCGTTGCCGCATTCGTTGTTGCTGCGGTTGCCGGAGCCGTCGCCGGAGCCGTCGCCGGAGCCGGCGTCGGTGCCGCAATCTTCGGTACCGGCGTCGCGGCCACGGTCGGTTTGGCCACCTCAGGTTTCGCGTTCGTGGCGACCGGCGCAGCCGTGGTCGCCGGCGCGGAGAGCGGTCGCACTGGCGCCGCCACCGGCGCACGTGGCGGCGTCGCCGTCACGGCCGTGCGATCGTTGCGCACGGCCGCCGCGGGCGGCTCGCCGGGTCTTGCGGGATCACGCCGCGCGGGTTCGTTCGCCGTGACCGGCCTGCCGCCGCGCGGCAGCGCAGGATTGGCCGGTTTGGCCGGCGTCTTGTC
>Ga0247779_1000056_pt1 | contig 98976 bp, 115 predicted proteins | sample UWRJL221509R5_FD_179925 | JGI IMG/M metagenome (GOLD analysis project Ga0247779, IMG submission 179925) | Plant litter microbial communities from Arlington Agricultural Research Station in Wisconsin, United States - UWRJ-L221-509R-5 | ecosystem: Environmental > Terrestrial > Plant litter >... | reverse complement strand
GCCATCTTTCAAGCACTGATACTTCTACTCCGTGCTCTGTCCTCATCGCCATCTCCATCTTTCCGACCTTTGCGCCGTATTGGCACAAGAATCAGCGCTGTTTCTGACAGCGTCATGATGAGACTCTTCACCTTTGGGTTCACATTGTCGGTCTCTGTCGCACATGGGTATATCGTGGTTAAACTATCCAAGTATATTCATCCAAGTATAGCAAACTATCTATAAGCAAGTATCCTATTGGCCATCCTGATCTCCTTGGTGACCTATTGACATCGTTTCCAAGGCGTGTCCGAGCGTCCTCTTTCCACAGAACAAAGAATCATTAAAATATAATCTTGTGTTCCCACTCGCCCATTCCACTGGATGTCGTTGAAACACAAACCAATGTTCAAGAGAGATGCTTACCTACACGGAGCCATGGACTAACTGACCATGAGCGTTTAGATATGACTTTGAATAAGTAGTGCTGGCAATACAACTTGACGTGGACTAGTGGCTTATCTCCATGCCGATGCCGGATCACCGCTGATCCGGATTCAGTCGCAGTCCTGGCGAACAAAGCCCGTACCTGGTTTAATCTAATCTTCCTCCCTCGAACCCATAAGCAGGAATGCCGACATCTACCATAATCGTAGACGCTGTATGTATCTTGTCATCTATCAGATATGTTCGCTTTCTGACTTTCTTTGATGATAGATCCTTTTTGATATGGATGGGTAAGTCCAAAGCCATCAGTTTCATGGACAGCGAAAATGGAAAATGCCTATTGGCGCCTCGCATCTTGCTTGCATCCTGTGGATTTCGTCCTTCCATACTCATATATCCGATACAGCACACTCATCGATTCCACTCCAGGAGTCTTCAAGGCTTGGAAAACTTTCTCTGAGGATTATAATCTAGGCGACTATGCTGTGATAGCGCACGCAACTCATGGACGCAGATTATACGATACGCTCAAAGAGTATTGCGGCATTGTCGACGAAAATCGTCTAACGGTTCGAGCGCCTTTATATCCCCATTTTAAGAGACTGACAACCACACCAATCAGCAAGAGGTAGACAGATTCGAAGACGAAGTAATCAAAGGAGGCCCAACGGCTTTGCCTGGAGCTATTAATCTCCTTTCAGAGGTGAGTCACGCCATGTACTTCCGAGAATAATTAAAAATGCGAACAAACGGCGGTATAGCTGAATGCCAAGTCGTGTAATTGGACGATTGTAACTTCAGGTAATGAAGCAAAACTACTGCACTATATCATGCTACATTGGGCCATATTTTTGCACAGCCTCCAACAAATACGCACCCGGCGCCCTGGAGAAGTCGGGCACTCCCCTGCCCTCAAGGGGAATAATCACCTCCAATGATGTTGCTTCTGGGAAACCTCACCCCGATCCGTACCTTGCCGGGGCAAAATTATGTTCTGTTGATCCTAGAAACTGTAAAGCCTGCCACGCACAGTCGCAAAACATGTCTTGACGGTGTCTTACTAGGTCTGGTTGTCGAGGACGCCATCTCAGGGCTAAAGTCTGGTCGCGCCGCCGGCAGTAAGACTTTGGCCGTCTGCACTTCAACCGCTAGAAATGTAATCGTCGAGTCAAATGCTAATCCCGACTTTATCGTCGAGAATCTCACAAAGTGCGTCGGTTACGCTATAGGTCCTGAGAGAATGGTGTTTTTCTTTTGCTGACTCAACATAAAGGTAACCGTGGAGGTAGTAGAGAACAACCGGATTCAAGTAACGATGCAACTAGACGACTAGAAAAGTTATAAATAAGTTTCCGTCCAGTCTTGAGGATCTCTTCACGTTTATATTTGATCGCACTATAGAAATAGCCTTTTCTTGAGAAAATGATGACATGTGAAGAACATACGTATCAACTCCTGAGGTAGGCGGTGCTTTGAAAGGTGTACGACTCTTTTTCTGAAGCAGCATGAATGCAATCATCAAACAAATCAAATGGCGAGAAAATGGAAGGTGATGACGTTATCCACAGCGCGTCACGCGGCGTCAAAAGTAACAAGTCGACTTTCACTTGTTTATACCCTGCCGTTAGAGGATTGGGTACAACTGAGCAACTTCAAGTTTCTGCAAAATATCCGATATCTCAAGCAATTCCTTGGAGTCTACAGCGTCAATCCTCCCCTCATATTCTTCAGACGCTTCGGTCAAGCTTTATGAGGAATGTCTCAAGCTGGTCTATGATGCGAAGAACATTTTTGCGCACGAGTCCTGCAGTACTTATAAGAACAAAAAGGATCCAGAGATATCTGTGAAACTCGATGCGCCGAAGAATACGGGGGCGAGAGTGAAAAACGATATGTGGCGTCGTTCTAAGCAAGAAGACGTGGTTGGAGCGCTTGAGACCCTCGGTACCACATGGCTTATCCAATTTTTATTCATTTGTCAGTCCTACCACCTTCTAATGAATATAATCCGATATTTCCTTCAGTCAAAACAAGCAGCAACCAACCTAATAGGCAGCCTTCGGATTTTCCACCCCGCAACAGCAACAAGTCATGCCGAGACGATGTGCAGACATACCTCAAGATCGCTCGCACCCTAAGCTAGTTAAAGGCATCCTCAAACTTGATTGTTCGGTGCTCAAATACTCGGTATAGGGTAATCGGTGCATTTGACAGCAACCATGAGTCGGATTTTGTAGGTGATAGTTCGTATCGACTTCATAAAGTGGAGCACGCCGTGTATGACCTGAAAATTTTCAAGGATAAAAGTGTATTGCGCAAGCTTGAAAACAATCCATATCTCTTTAAAGGACGACAACAACGATTCCTCTCCGACAAGAATCCTCCCGTGGATCTGCCGAATCCGCGCGAAATTGCAATTCATGCTACCATAACCGGAGTTGTGGTGCCGGAAATTTTTTTGATGAGCTCCTGGACAAATACCAGAGACGACGAGGAGAATGTTCCCGCAGTGCGATCCTGGGCAGAGTTAGAAATATTGATGGAGGAGCAATTGGGGCGTGAATATATCATCAAGGCGTTCCAGTCGGTCAAAGCATGTTGAATTTTGTATGGGACTCTTGATTGGCATGGGGCGAGCGACACAGGCACGTTAAATTGTGAACGGTAGCATTCCTCGAAACCGTGATCCTCGCCAGGGCAAAGTTATGTTTTGTTGATTCTAGAAATGGTAAATCCTGTTCGAAGAATACCTCTGACGGTGTCTTACTATGTCTGGACGCCATCTCAGGGCTAAAGTCTGGTCGTGCTGCTGACAGCAAGACGTTGGTTGTCTGCGCTTCAACCGCTAGTAGAAATGTAATAGTCGAGTCAAGTGCTAATCCCGACTTTGTCATTTCCACAAAGTGCGTCGATTATGCTAGAGGTCATGAGAGAAGAGTTTTCTGACTTTATCAGTATCAATACAAAGTGTAGCCGTGGAGGTAAGTAACGATGCGACTCGACGACTAAATAAGCCTTCGTCCAGTCCTGAGGATCTCTTCACGTTTATATATGATCGCAATATATAGAAATAGCCTTTTATTTCAGACAATGTTGATATGAGAACAAGATACATATCAACTCAGGTAGGCAGTGCAAGACTCTGTACAACTTGAAGCGCTCGTATTTAACTATATAAAAACCAGCAACATGTATGTACTCATCAAAGAAATCATAGAAAACTATGTGGGGGGCAATGGAAGATGAGCGATTTGAAGACTGAAATAATAATCGTAGAAGTAGTAGCTCCTCGAACGGTTGTTAACTGGAATGATCTGTCATTGAAGCGCCGGCCGTATCTAATCTTAACTCACCGGAACAGGTTGTATCACAACGATCATCTTATGGACGAAACGCAGAATTATGACCACGAACCCCAGCTGCAGACTCACATCGGCCATTAGCTTTTATGTATGTGAATTATTGCCACTGGTGGAGTGGCCAAATTCGCCTGTTGTTGCTGGGACCATACGGCATACTGATCAATGAGCTAAATAATATAAAAGGCCCATTGTCCTTTGCCTTTTAAAATCCAACTTTTTCTTTGTTCACCTTCGTTCCTCAACTCTCCTTCGTCTTCTTTTTTCCCCTCCTTCCCCCTTTTTTTCTTGACCTGGTGTCACTCTGGTTTCGACTCTGCCCTATTACGTTCATACTAATTTCATCCCTCGTCTATAAATTCCACCATCCATCATGCAACTTATTCTCGTATGTTTGGCACTTGCTCTGTCAACTTCGGCAAGGGACTTGCGAAGGGTCCAAATTGGTAGACGGGCAGCGTTCGATCTTTCAAACGGCCAGGCTGCCATTGCTCTGAAGTAGGTATTTTGTAGCGCGCGCGCCTGTTCTAACTGACCCCTGTCTTTTTTAGCGACAAGTTCAAGACACTCAACGCCAATTCGCCTTGCACTGCGGGCGAGAACGCTTGCGTTGACAACAAATTTGCACAATGTGTGGGTGGTAAATTTGTTCTCCAGGCGTGTGGCCCCGGGACAATGTAAGCTGCTGTCCTATGTTTAGAGAATCTATTGATTTTTAGTTGTCATACTCACCCGACTTTGTTTTTTTTTCCAGCTGTGCTGCGCTCCCACTGACCAACTCTGCCGGCACGACCGTCACCTGCACTACTCAATCTGATCTGAATGCGCGTATAGCAGCAGTATGTGCTCATCCGCGTTGATATTTTGTTTTTTGAAATTTTTTGCTCACGTAAAATAGACTGGTGCTAAAGATGGAGGTAAAGGTGCTGCTGCGGCCAGTTCGGCGGCTGCACCACCTGTTGCCACTGCTACTGCTGTTGCTGCCCCACCGCCGCCTCCTCCCTCAGCCGTAAGTACACCATTGACTATTTCCTAAATCGTTGTAGGCTGTGTCTAATTATTCAAACGCTATTCTAGGGCAACAACAACAACGGTGCTGCCAGCTCCGGCAACCCTCAGACATCACTGAGTATGTTTCCATAGTTGATGTTACGTTGTGGAAGCTGATATTTTATCTTTTTCTCGCTTCGCAGCATTGGACCCTGGTGTGATTGCCCAAGGGTTCGCAGATGACGGTCAAGATCAACCCACTGCCGGTTTGTAGTCTTACAGTAACTCTTCTGCGAATTGTTCCTTATTTCTCCTTCTTATACTCAGGTCAAGTCGCATCCCTTACTTCGACCAACAACTTTATCAACTTCTGCCTCACAACTGGCCAGCCCATTACTAACGGTCAACAGCTCATTGATGGATCATGCAACCCCGCACCTATGGGATCCATTCCGGCAAAGACCAAGATGCCATCTTCCAAGTTCACCTTCCCCGCAAACGGTGGCACCGTCGCAGCAAACAAGGTCTTCACGGTCAAGATGGCGATCAGCAACCTCGAGACGGGCAACTTTGTCAACGCGAACAAGAACTACTTCTCTGCGCCCCAACAGCTGAACAACCAGGGAATCATCCGTGGACACTCCCACATCGTCATCGAGCAATTAAGCTCTCTCAATCAGACTACCCCCACTGATCCTACCCACTTTGCGTACTTCAAGGGCTTGAACGCTGCTGCTCAGGGTGGTATCCTTACTGCCGATGTTGACAAAGGTCTCCCAGCCGGAGTCTACAAGCTTTCTTCCATTAACACCGCAGCCAACCATCAACCCGTTTTGGTTCCAGTAGCTCAACATGGATCCCTGGATGATGTTGTTTATGTGCGTATACTTCCCCAGCAACTTTCCGCTGTTGAGCAGTAGATCTGACGAATCAAACTTTCAACAGTTCACAGTGCAGTAACTGCACACTCAATACAAGGTCTGATTTAAATGTGTAGATTTGTAGTAATCTGTTCACTGTATAATAAAATGCAAAAGCTTTTTGGTGTTGTTCTTCACTTGTGTGTGTTACCAAGAACATTTTAAATCATCAACTACTGTAAGAGAAATTTCATTGCGCGCACTTGAGAACCAAAGAAAACTCTCGGGTGCCCATTTTTATACATACGGTCACTGCGCAAATTGAAAAATTGTACGTGTTTTACTTAGCAGGGGCAGGTTCAGCATCCTCAAGAGGAGGAGGACCATCATCATCAGAATCACCATCGTCACCATCGTCTGCCGATCCTGAGGCACCAGCGCTACCGAAGTCAGGCATGCCGCTGCCAGCACCTCCACCCATTTGTCCCATTTGTGCCATCATCTAAAGAGAGAAAATCAGTGCCTGGAAGATGAGGTAGAGATTCTGAGAATCACCTTTTCGATATCCATTCCTCCCATGCCTCCCATGCCTCCCATGCCACCCATGCCGCCCATACCACCCATACCACCCATACCACCCATGCCACCCATTCCCATGTCAGCATCATCAGGGACATCATCTTGAACGCCTTCTTGTTCGTCTTCATCAACCCATTTACTGAAATCAGTTTTGAGGAAAGCGTTCTTGACTTTCTCTTTGGTCAGTCGGGGCCAGTACTCGGATTCCAGATCCTTCTTGCGAAGGACGAGGTTGAGGGCACGCGAATTGAGCTTCTTGCTGGATTTCTATGGAATGTTTGATTAAAGGCGTAGAAAGATGAGATGTAAAAAACACACCTCTGGGATAACCTCACCGAAAAAGTCGAGATCAAAAGCAAAGTCCTTTTCTTGGCTGGAAATGAATGTGTGAGGGATGTAATGTATAATCGCGGAATTGGAAGTACTCACGACGTAGTCTTTGCTTTGAAGTGAATTGAAGTGGGGGTGAGCTGGTATTCTAATGAAGATTCATCGATATCGGGAAGATTGACGGTGACATAAAGGATATTCTGAACAGGAGGGACGCGTCAATCGCAGAGTGATTTTGGAGAGACAAAAAAAAGAATACCTTTGTCTCGTCAGTGGCAGAGCTACGCTGAGCCCAGAGGACTTCGGGATGTTGAACCATGATGAATTGTGGAATCGAGAAAGTTGTGGGGGGAATGTAAAAAGAGGCGGATGGTTGAGCTGTAGAACCGTCGAGAAACTTCAATACACTGCCGGACCGTCGACGGCCATCGGCGAAGTCTGTATGGGTCTGCCGGCCGACGGTGCTGCTTGGCTTGTCATCACCCCATTCCGTAGTGACTACTATGTGGTACGTATATGTCTTGCCTGTCTGTTCAACGTATTCTTACTCTTCCATAGGTGTACGCGATGGTTTCTACCGCTGCTTCTTCTCCCGCTGCCTACCGCGCCCCCCTTTTTCCTTGTCCTTTTTCTTTTATCCCTTACTATGCATGCTAAACCATGGTCTGTATTTGCTTTCTCTCTCTTTCGTCTCTCTATCTCACTAATATCTGACTTAGTTTCTATTGCATTATTCTCCTCACGACCCTTTTTGTTTCATCTTGCTATTGGCAGCCATTCCCTATAGATAATCCTCTCACCATACCATGGGCAGACAACGTTACCACTTTTGCCGAGGCCCTCAATTCGACCCTCAAGCAACATTACTCGCAGCCTCTCCCTACGGTCATGCGTGCTATCGACAGATGCTGGTGCGACTTTTCGACAGGTTCCTTTTTCGAACCGTTCAACGTTTCGCGCTGGGAATATCTTAGTGTTCAGCGATTGAGCAAGGAGCTGCTGAATAAAGAGGAACAGAAGGAGTCATCCCACAACGAAACGGACCATCCTTCGTTAACAACCAACGAAACCACGGAAACCTCGTCTCACGATGCACAAGTTACGGCTAGCAAACCAAAGTTTTGGTGGTTGCGTTCATTTTCTTCGAAAACACCCTCGCCGGTGGAACCCTCTCCTGCAGAGACCAGTTCAACCACGGAACAAGAGGATAACACTGTCGACGATCAATCATCAAGTCCTATACACATATCGCCTCCTGAATCGTCGCATGCCCTACCTTTCCTTCAAAAAGAGTATGATTTACGGCAAAATAACTTGGGTATGATTATAGACTTGGGGTGGTCATGATATCGATAATCTTGTACTGTTTCAACGAATGTATTTCTATAATAACTGCAAATTCAATAATGCTAGTTTTGTTGTTGTTGCCTCGCAATAGAAGTTTTTTTTTACAGTCATCATCATGGTGGAGGGTGGTGTTAGAGTGTGGGACATTTGACCCAATGTGGAAGTGCTCAAGATTACTTGCTGTGTCCAATTCTGTTCGAGAGACGTCAGAAACCGGCTGCAGCAAATTTCTATCTTTTCGTGTTCGCCTTTGGGAGACTTCCATCCTCTCTGGCTCTTCTTGTTTTATGGCCTCAACGGCGCGGGGACGCTCTATTAACGATAAACGCCAGAACCAAAGACATGCAGCAGACTCCAATTCGACCGAGGGTGCTTCAGGCTCGTCAAGTGGTATAAGTAAATTCGAACTCGTACAGAAAGCATTTATGGCTCCGTTTACGCATAAGAAAACTGATTCTACTCGAATACTTTCTGACCGTATGTTTCTATGACTGTTTCTCGTAATGCCACCTCAATTTAACGCGTCAACCTCTGTTCCAGTGGCTCCTGTGATAATGACGCCGAGGATGATAACTTCTGCAGCGACCGTGTCCTCGAGACCACGTCAGTCAATAGCGGGATCCTCAAGCCACAGATCAAGTTTCGCTACTTTGGGACGTGCTCCCCTCCGCTTGGGTCTTGGTTCCAATCGCATAACGTCGGGGGACCTTCAAATTCTGGAGGCAGTGGATGATCTGCTTGAGGCGGAAGTACCGGAACCAGAAGGAGTCGCTTCCAACATCAGTCTTTTAAGAGGCTTCAATGCAACTATCCCAAGTGCGGAGAAAAGCAAGACCCGGAGGAGACAGATGCGCAATGTAGACACACCTCGCCTTGGGCTGAAGAAACTTGGGTTAACTGCGAGAGGTCTTCTCACCGAGGAAGATGATCATGAAGGCCAGAGTGTCACTAGTGAAGATGATGTAGTGGTCGTACGGCACCCACAAACTGGCCAGAAGAAGGGTAGGGAGTCCTTGAGCGCTACAAAGAAGTTGGGCAAGGAGGAGCTGCTTCGTCAATCAGATGAAATTATGCTCGACAAAGAGAATATTCACGTGAAGCGGGTTAGTGTTTTCTTGATTTTCTTCTTGTTCACAACCAGCCAATCATCATCTTTCTCTCGCATTTCAGAGCTTGATTAATAGTGAAATTGAGGAGATCACCAATAAAATACACGCTCTGGACGAGATCAGAGTAAAGCTCGAACAAGATCTTCTCAAATTACAGGAGGAAGAGCTGGAGTTGGACGATGAACGTGAGTGTCTATTTCTACTTTTCAGACATCCATTCGTCTTAATTTACTTCTTTCTCAGTGGAAGGGGTGAAAAATAGAATGAAATTCGAGCAGGAACAAGCTTTCAGTCAAAAACAAAGCAGCTCCGTGCAGAATCTGCATCTACCTCCCAGTTCAAGACGTCGCAAAGGTGTGTCTCAGTGAAGTCTGTTTAATTTACTGTGACTGAAGCTCAATCTTTGAAGGTCCTGCTTTCCTGCCATCAGAACACGACGAACTGCCACCTGGTGTTGCTTTCATGGTAAATCAGTCATTTTTGCTAGTTCTCGCAGTGTCTGACAGGCAGTTTAGACTCTGGATAGTCATACCACTCCAATCACGGCACTCGACTTTTCCGAACCTTATGGTACTCTTGTTAGCGCATCACAAGAGGATGCACAGCCACGGGTATGGGACCTTCTATCGGGAGAAGAAATTGGCAGACTTCGAGGTCATAATGGAGCAGTGCATTGCCTCCAAGTCGAAGACCATGTATGTTTGACTGGTGGGGCCGATGGGAATGTGCGGCTGTGGGACTTAAGGAGGGTGGATAATGACGACGGTTGGGGAGAGGTTGAAATGGTCAGCCTGAGTGATGTAGCGGAAGAAGATGAAGACGCACCTGAAGGAGTGGAACAGTCCACGGAGAACTCAAGCAGCATCAGAAGTGCCGAGGATGATTCCCAGAAAGATAAAACATGTGCACGCGTTTTAGAGGGTCACACACAGGCCGTAACAGCTTTGTATTTTGAAGACGAATGTTTGGTGAGTGCTTGGAGTGATAACAAGCTATTATTCGTCGCCTCATATGCGCACTAGGTCACTGGCGCATCGGACAAAACACTGCGTCAATGGGACCTTACGACTGGCCAATGTGTCATGACCATGGATATACTTTGGGCAATATCTCATCCGGCCAGCGGTGCTCCAATGTCAAGCCAGTCTTTTCCTAGCAATTTCTCAGTGCAAACCCCACCGTACGCTGATGGGACAAAAGAAACATACGAGGACTTTGTCGGAGGCGTTCAATTCTGGGGCTACGGACTGGTCAGCGGTAGCGGAGATGGTGCCGTCCGAATGTGGGACAGTAGGTCAAATATAACCATACGGGGTGAACATAAACTGATTTTCAAAATACCTAGTGCGTACTGGGCAAGCTCACAGGACGCTGCTCGGGCATACTGGCCCTGTAACGTGTCTCCAGTTTGATGAGATTCACATTGCAAGCGGTAGTCTGGACAAAACACTCCGGGTTCGTTCTAGCATTATTAATGAGTTGCTCGATTGCATTAAATAAAATCCAGGTTTGGGATCTCCGAATGGGTGGTATTTTTGAGACTATCCAATTCGATCACGCAGTAACGGCTCTGCAATTCGATACTCGGAAAATTATTGCTGCCACTGGCGAAAACGGTGTCAAGGTTGGCGAACCTCATCATATTTTTTAGGGCACATGCTAATATCTTACAGATCTATAATCGACTAAGTGCCCAAAAATCGACTCTACTAACTAATGGCCACATGAAGCCAGTTGAAAGACTTCGATACATGGACCGATATCTGGTATCAGGTGGACGGGATGCTAAACTAAAGATATGGTCCTTATAAAGATAAATAGACATACTAATGAATAATGAAACCAATAATTGTGATCAGATTTGAGCTTGTAAATATGTAACAGTATCAAAACTGAAAGTCTTCCACAGACGTACTTACTGCAACTGGCAACTGGCTCGCCGCTCGGGCGCGGCCACGTGACTATGATTCCATGGCGCACGCGTTATTTGGCACTTACTCCTAAATTTAGGAAGGTTGAAAACACACTTCTTTCTCCCATCGTTTTATTACTAGGAGGCAACCAATATGGTTCTACAAAGAGTGACACCGCGTCGCCCCGATGCCAAACAGAATAGAGTCGACGTTTTTGAAGTCATCCCGGATAGCGAAGAGGATCGTCAACAATGCACCACTAAGCCTCTCAAACAAGTCTCTGCTAGTAGAGAATTGAAGGGAGATTTGTCAAGTACAACCCGCCACAATCTCTTGGAAGTTATTGAAATTTCATCTAACTCGGATGATAGGTAAGCAAACATTCTTTAGTCAATTATTTGGTCAATTATATAGGAAAATCATCGATTGCCTTGTTCATCCCCAGCGACTCGGTCTCAGTGATACCCCAGACGCCTCATAGGTCAGTAACTCACACAAAGCGATAGTTCAATATATTAGTCATAGCTAGACTTAAGGCTGAAATAAAGCTCCACTAGAACATCAAGAAATACCAGAATTCATTACTCGAGAAGTCGTATCATCGAGAGCTCCGACGACGACTCTGAGCCAGAGATAATTGAACTCTCTGACAGTGCCGATGATGCACCATTCTCAACACCTTCTACATTGCATACTCATGTGTTCGAAACACCAGAAAGCCTAAATAGGAATGAAGCCATTATCGTTTTGTGAGTGGGAATGATACTCTGACGGTATAGACATCTGAATGTTTTGAAGCGATGAACCTAGAAGCGCACGAAGACCCTTGCGTCTTGATCTGAAGACCGCTGAGAATTCGATCAGTGATTTATCAATGGTAGAACACAACCCTCACCTTCTAATACCTACGACCCCAAGCAAGAAAAAAGCACCTGTAATGAAAAGGACAGGAAAAGCAGTGGAAGAAACGCCGCGTCCTAAAAGCAAGAAAGCACAAACAGAGGCAGAGCAGAGACGGAGGCATGATTATGCTCAACAGCTGTTTACAGACCTAAATCTCTCTATCTTTAAACAGGGTCTTCCTGTAAACACAAAACTCAACTGGAACAAAAGGCTGTTAACAACGGCTGGTAGAGCTAAATTTCATCGGTACCTTGATTTCTGGCCACTCGAAAACTTCACAACTCACCCTACTTAAATAGGTCAAGAGATGGAGTTCAGACCACAGAAATCGAATTAGCAGAAAAGATTCTGGATTGTGATGGTGCGTGCTAGAAAGCTAGAATTTTCGCTCCAGTATATTTACTCCAAACAGAGAGGATAAGAAATACGTTGTCCCATGAAATGTGCCATTTGGCTACCTGGGTAATTGACAAGAAGGTCGACGAGCACCACGGAAAGCTTTTCAAGTCTTGGTAATCGGCTCGCCTTTCGTAATAGAAACGGTGCTCACTGATTCGGGTTATAGGGCACACAAAGTTATGTTGAAACGGCCCGATATTCACGTTTCGGTGAGTAGTTCAAACCTTTCTTCTTTCAATATCATTGGAACATCGCTCCTTATTTCTATAGATCAAGCATAACTACGAAATTTCTCATCCATTTCAATGGAGTAAGTTCTTTCTCGCTATGCTTGGCGTTCTGAATATAATAAGCCTAACCCCAGAGTGTGCCAAATGTGCCAAAGTGTATGTGTTTTCCATTATCATCTGCGTTATCCGACTTCATTGGTATCATGTCATGTCGTTATTATAGGTATGGGCGTTTTAGCAAGTCCATAAAGCCAAGCGAATGTGGTGAGTTGCATCTATCCAATGTACCCATACTACATTCTGCTCATATATTGAACATAGTCTGCGGTGCTTGCAAAGAGGGCACTCTTGTTCCACTTTTCCCTGTGAAGGCTGGGGTCAACGGAGATAACAGTAAACTTAGCCGAATGGCAGCGTCCAAACCACAAGGTATGCCTATTTTTATGTTATACATGAAGAAATTTCACCGGCTCTCTAGAGTCGCCTCGGACAGTCGCACACAATTTCCAACCTGGCGAGTTAAACTCAGACTCAGACGTCGAATTACTGGCTGGCATCATGGCATCAACTCGTTTGGACTGATCCAAGCTACATCATACTACGTGCGGTTTCAATTTTAAAGACCTGAATTGGCGAAAGTTAAATTATGATATGTAAAATGTCTTTGGGTCTATTAGTAGTTCGTGGACGTAAATATACATCTATGCTACAGATTGCAATTTCACTAAGAATACAATACTAGATGATACAGAGAACATTTGTCAACGGTTTCACTTGAGCGCACGTACTCGAACAGGTAACTGTGTCCCAGCACTCCACTTCCCAGAAATATATGGACGCGTTAGGATAGAGTTGAATTTGCTTATTTGAATTCCTTCAGCTGGAAGAAACTCTAATTGGGGTAGGATTACGGCAAGGAATATCTTGATTTCCGCAAATGCGAATTTGTGACCCAGGCAAGAATGGGTACCCATCCCAAACGCCATTAGATTATCTAGCCCGGGTTTGTAATCCAGATGGGTCTCCGTCCATCTGTCAGGTCTAGTACACAAGCATCAGTGATCCAATAGAGAAGAGCAGTAAGAGTATACGTACCTAAACTTTCCAGCGTCTGGGCCCCATATATCCTCGCATTGGTTCAAGCCTTCTATGGGAATGTGGATATAACTTCCTTTACGGATCGGTATGTAACTCTGAATTTCTTGTCCAAGTGTCGTTCCATTAGAGAGCGATATAGGATGAGATATAGGAATACTATCATCCTTCATAGCGACGCGTATAGTACTGTGAACGGGAGGGCAAAGTCTCAAAGTCTCGCGTACCACCGCATCAAGACTTCCCAGATTCAAGATAGTGTTCCATCGAGATTTTGGAGGACATATGCAAATATTTCCTGAAGTAGATCCAAGCAGCGGGCGTGGTTTGTATTTGCAAGATCGGCATTCCTGATATCCAGAGTCAGTCGAAGAATCTGACACGTCGTCTTCGCCAGAAAATTCTGCGTAGTAAAGATCCTTCCTTAAGTGCGATTGAACCTCGGGATTGACAGCCAGAAAATGAAAACACCATGTCAAAGCAACAGACACCGTGTCAGACCCCGCAAGCAAGAAGGTGGAGCATTGATCAAGAAGTTGTTGATCACTCAAGCATTTCGTCGCATGGCCTGAGAGATTGGATTTGACTGGTAAAAGGTCAATAAGTCAATCAAGAAGAAAGCAAAAGGCAAAGCCCACTCAAAAGCGTCAGGAGATCTTTATCCCCGTCAAGATTCTGAATCGCGTTTTGCTTCTGGATAGCAGACTTTTTCTGTGTCACGATAGTGCTGCCTGCCTTCCCAATTGTGCGTAAGGATTCATTTGTAGTCCTTATATCGTCAGTGATCTATAAAAAATATGAGAAACTTTTTAATGGGTAACGCGATATACACATACGAACCCATATCTTTCTCAGAATAGGGAAATACAACTCCAAGATTTGCCACATTCCGAGCCCTTTGTCAGCAATGTTGAACATACGACGATATGCTCTATAGACTTCTTCAGACTCGTCTTGAATGGCGTGGAAGTCGTAGTTGAATCCCGACAATCCCATGACATCGAAAGAAGCACGAGAAATCCAATGGGCGACGTCTATAACTACGCCGTTCTCGTTGGCATCAGAGCCAGGGTCTCCAGAAGACCCATTGACAGTATTTTTCCAACGTTCTAGGAGTTCTTCGGCCTTTCGCAAGATAACGGGAGCCAGGTTATCGATTGATTGCCCATGAAATGCCGGATGTACGATTTTACGTTGAATCCTGTGATCACGACCTTCGACAGAGAAAATACCTGAAAGACCCTATTGGTTCGTAGACAGTCGCAAGGGGAAACTATCCAAATACCTTTGCCAATCAATTTGCCTAGAAATGACCTTGTTTGCCACGGTTTCTCGTACACTGGCGATCGCATAATGTGCGTGGTGGCTTTGATGTCGAAAGTCATTAATCGGTAGTCATGCTATGATGATGGAGGTTCATATGAGATGGCTTTTTCACAGTCCGAGAAGAGGCTTACTTTTCCAAAACCGTGAAATCTGAATGTTTGCCCGTAATTTTTACGCCACTCGATATGTGTATTAGCACTGTATTCAGGACTGAAGCGAGGTTATCCACAGAGGTAAGTGCGCAATATATTCAACTCACTCGATGACTTGGCGAAGGTGACTTTGAAATAAAGAGCCTTGGGGACCAGGTAAAAAGCGTAGAGGGTCGTAAAAGGGCTTGATAATAATGAAGTTGACGACCCATATTATAAACCGAAGACCAAGAAGAAGAATGACAACCGGGAGCAGCTTTTGAATGGGTTTAATCGGTATAAGTTCATGGAGGAGTGGCAAGCCATCGAGCATTATTGGAATAAGAGTATGAAAAAGAGGACGTTCACAAGCAGGACGGAGTGGCACACTAAATACATTTCCATCCACCCCACAAAGTACAACGCGTTTACTATTCCTGGACGTTTCCTTATTCTTAATTTAGTTCCCTGCGTACATAAGCATCAAATTCCCAGTCCATTGTTCTTAAACGGGTCGGAGGATGAACCTTAATGTAGTCCTGTATAGATTACATAATTCAAGATTTGCAGCGTCCACGCCGTTGGAGGATGATATTGGCAATTAGCAGAGTATAGTTTACCGGGCACAGTGAGTACCTATGCTCGTTTTCTGTCCTTTAATCGCCAACCGACTGTAGAAATCTCTTTAGAAAAATGACCCACGACGCTGTTTGGTTCTCTCGTCCCAGAAAATTCGGAAAAGGCAGCCGTCAATGGTAAGGGGAACTAGCATTTTGCAAGGGCAGTTTCTCAGATGAATGATTTCCAGCCGTCTCTGCGCCCATCAGGCTGGTCTTATCCGCAAATACGGACTTGACCTTTGCAGGCAGTGTTTCCGTGAAAAGTCAGCTGCCATTGGATTCGTCAAGGTGAGTTGCGCTAACTGGCCCATCCAACACTCCGCTCACCAAATTCATGGCATGTGTAGAACCGGTGAACAAACCTGTACATACCATCGTTGTCGTTCGCTTTCCATATCGCAGATAGTCATTCAAATATCTCTTTCTCCAATCATATATTGATTGCAACGGCCTCCTCAACCGTGAATTGTGATGTCTTTATTTTAATATCTTTGACGCGCGCCTTCCCTTATGTGAAGTTCTTAAGTATGATTCCTCATGATCAGCATTACTATATTTGTACCGCATATTTCCAACCAAATGAGATGTTAATTGATACCCAACCAATCTACACGCCGTGAGTTGATTTGTTGAAGACGCGAGATTCAGTCGAAGGTGCGCGGATGAAGGATGGTTCGCGTGGGCTGCCTAAATGAAGGCACTTGAATTCACCTCGCAAACAAGCTGGGTCCCATGAGTATACCATGACAGTAGGGTGTACTTAAGTTGCATGCACATCATACATTAATCGAGAAAGCGATAGTTTTAGACAGTTTGCTGGATGAGCGTGATATTGTCGCCTTTGAGAAGAATGCGTCCTACCAAGCCAACATTAGTTTCACGGATGGTTCTTATGGTGACATACACACCTAATTCTCGCCGAGGTTTGGCATCTTTAACGTATACTTCTGCAGCCTCATCAATCACAAGGTTCATGAATTCATCAAAGCCCTGTTGGTAAGACAAACGGGGATCAGTAACGGGCAATGGAAAAGGATCTAGAAAGTAGGATTCCAGGTTGCATCACATACAATTATTCTGCCTTCGATCCTCATTTCAATATTGTCGTACAGCCATATCACCACTTTGTTTTTCTGCGGAAATAATTTCAGAGATGCGCAGATTGAAACATATAACGAAAGTCGAACTTGTTGTAGGTTTTTGAAAATGACATTCTGTGAAATGCAGGTGAGGCGTCACTCGTTAAAATATGTATAAGGAAGTAACTTACAATGGGCTGAACCATTACACGCTGTTGACGTCCAGACATCGTTAAAGGAAGATATACAGAGAAAACGGCCTAGAAAGTTGGATGGGAGATGATGGTTCAACGCGATTGGAATTAGTATATCGCTTGTTACTCAAGTATGCAGCATGCTTAGTAGCCTCACGTGACAGTTACCCCTCCTTGCCGACTTTGACCCGATTTGGGGACGCGTTGCAAGCAGCAACTGCTACCACCAGCATGGAGGTCAGTCCTCAGCCCCTTTATTTTTTGCTGCATACCTAACTACTATCCTGCGTAGGTCTTTGCGCCTGCAAACTCATCGACTGCCGCGGCGGTTACCTTTATAACTTTTGTTCAGGACCTGAAGAAGAAAACCAAAGCATGGGGTCCAATGATAGAATTATGTGCCAACGGGGAGAAGACACTTGAACGTTTCAGATACCAATTCCCCGAGGACTGGCTATATAGCGATCAATTGCGTGGAGAATGGAGTGCCTACAACGAGATTTTGAAAAGGAAAAACGATTCGATTCAAGAACAACTTGGTATGCACTGTTGTAAATTCCATTCAGGACTTGCTACTGATGAATAACGGAAAGCTGGACTCCAGCTGAAGATTGTGGCGGAGGATAAGATTGTGGAAAATAAAATCAACGAAATTTTACAAGAATGGGAGCAGACACGTCCAGTTCAAGGAAACATGCGAGCCGACACCGCAATGAACACCATTAACGTATTTGAAGGGAAACTCAACCGAGTGCAGGAAGAGTATGATCTAGTTTGCAGAGCAAAAGAGGCCTTGGATCTGGAATTAGCGCGTCATACGCGTCTCGAACCTATCTTTGAAGAATTGCGCGACCTAAAAGCCGTTTGGACCGCCCTTTCTGGAATATGGAGCCAAGTCAGTGAATTGAGAGATCAATCATGGAGTACTGTACAACCAAGGAAGCTCCGACAAAATATCGACGGGCTTTTGGCGTCAACCAAGGAGATGCCCACAAGAATGCGCCAATATGCGGCTTTCGAGTATGTCCAGGAGATCTTGAGAGGCTTACTCAAGTCAAATACTATAGTCTCCGAATTGAAGTCCGAGGCCCTCAAGGATCGTCATTGGAAACAGCTTTTTAAAAGTCTAAGGCTGCCTGCTCAGATAAGTTTACCCTAGTAAGTAGCTAACATGCTAGAGATGTGTAGCTTCTGACCATTCCCAAACAGCATGACTTTGGGCCACGTATACGATTTAGACTTGAAAAGGAATGAAAGTTTGATCAAAGAAGTTATTATCCAAGCACAGGGAGAAGTGAGTACTGCTACTTTTGTTCCGTGCTCTTCTGGGTTGAATCTCAAATATCTATAGATGGCATTGGAGGAATACATTAAACAAGTTAAAGAGACTTGGACTAGCTACACTTTGGATCTCGTCAATTACCAGAATAAATGTCGGCTTATCAGGTAATTCGATTATGTTCTGCTACACACTATTCTAATTGCATCATTATCAGGGGATGGGACGACCTCTTCAATAAGTGCAGTGAAAACTTAAACTCTCTGACAGCCATGAAGTTGTCACCATACTACAAAGGTTGGTTGTCATACTCTTTGCATGAAGCTATAATATACTAAATCCGCTGGTATTCAGTGTTTGAAGAAGAGGTATATCTTAAACTCAAGTTATACGCATTTCAATTTCATCTTTCTTTGTAGGCTAGTTCATGGGAAGAAAAACTCAACCGAATACATGTGTTATTTGGTAAATACCCTTTCCCGTCGATATATATATATATACATTTGCTAATTCTTTTCATAATCTCACCTAGATGTGTGGATCGACGTTCAAAGGCAATGGGTTTATCTTGAAGGCATTTTCTCTGGTAGCGCAGATATCAAGCATCTACTCCCAGTTGAAAGCTCCCGATTCCAAAACATCAACTCCGAATTTTTGACTGTCATGAAGAGGGTGTACAAGTCGCCATTTGTGTTGGATGTGTTGAACATCCAAAGCATTCAGAAAAGCTTGGAACGTCTTGCCGATCTTCTAAATAAGATCCAAAAGGCTCTCGGAGAATATCTAGAGCGCGAAAGATCTTCTTTCCCTCGTTTTTACTTTGTTGGGGACGAGGATCTTCTTGAAATCATTGGAAACAGCAAGGACATTGTTCGCATCATGAAGCACCTCAAGAAAATGTTTGCGGGTATCTCTACAGTCAGACTAGACGAAGATATCACGCAGATCCAAGGAATGGCTTCACGAGAGGGCGAAGAAGTTCCTTTCACGGAACCCGTCCTTCTCAAAGACTACCCCAAAATTAACGACTGGCTTGCCCGCATTGAGGCTATGATGCGCCTGTCTTTGGCAGACTTGCTCACTGCCGCAGTGACAGAACTACAAACATTCTACGGAAAAGGTCCTCTGCAAGCAAGTCAATTCATGGATTGGATGGAAAAGTACCCTGCTCAACTTGTTACCCTTGCCATCCAAGTTGCATGGACATCTTCTGTGGAGTCGTCCTTCGAAGTAAATGCAACCCCCGAAGGATCGGTGGATGTTATCCACCAAGCTCTTGACCTCCTTGCCGACATCGTGCTTCAGGAGCTTGCACCTGTTACTCGACGGAAATGCGAGCATTTGATCACGGAACTGGTGCATCAACGAGATGTAACTCGCACTCTCGTTCAACAGGGTGTCTTGGACGCGAAGAACTTTGTTTGGCTGTATCAGATGCGTTTCTACCTCGACAAAACAGTGGAAAATCCATTGGAACGTCTCGCGATTAGAGCTGCAGATGCAACTTTCCCTTATGGATGGGAATACTTAGGAGTGCCGGATAGGCTTGTCCAGACTCCGCTGACAGACAGAGTATATTTGACTTTAACACAAGCATTAGACAGTCAACTGGGCGGTGCACCTTTTGGCCCTGCCGGTACAGGTCAGTTGTGTTTCCTTTCCTTTAGATCAAAATTTAATTTTGTTTGAAAAGGGAAAACGGAGTCCGTTAAGGCCCTCGGAGTACAGCTTGGACGTTTTGTCCTTGTATTTTGCTGTGATGAAACCTTTGACTTCCAAGCGATGGGTCGCATCTTCGTTGGTCTTTGCCAAGTCGGCGCATGGGGATGTTTTGACGAGTTTAATCGACTTGAAGAGCGCATTTTGAGTGCCGTTTCACAGCAAGTTCAGGCTATTCAGCAAGGTCTGGTCTCTTTAGTCAAGAATCCGAATACAGAAATCGAACTCGTTGGGAAAAGCCTAAAGATCAATAAAAATATTGGTACGTTTTCGCTGTCTATCACTGATGCACTCTAGCATGTTTCTAATCACGTATAAATCTGTGCAGGTATATTCATTACTACGAATCCAAACTATGCAGGACGATCACAACTACCCCCGAATCTCACGAAACTCTTTAGACCGTAAGTCTTTCCTATGCGAAGCTATGTTACAATATTAAGCTGATATCTGTATATAAAGTATGGCTATGACTCGTCCCGATCGAGAGCTTATCGCACAGGTCATGCTTTTCTCGCAGGGTTTCCGAACAGCCGAATCGCTAGCGTCAAAGATTGTTCCATTTTTCAACCTCTGCGACGAACAGCTATCCCCACAACCTCATTACGATTTCGGACTTCGTGCTTTAAAAGCAGTCCTTGCCAGTGCGGGTATCCTGAAACGAGAACGCCTTCAACGATCGCGTGCAGAAGCAGAAGATGAACCCAATGATACTGACTTGTCCGACAATATTTCGGAACAGATTATTCTTATTCAAAGCGTCACTGAGACCATTGTACCCAAGCTTGTGGCCGACGATGTCCCACTTCTAACCAGGTGTGTATATATATATTATGTCCAGCAAATGATGTTTTAACCGGTCTACTTGAAAGCCTTCTTGCCGACGTCTTCCCCGGCGTTGATTACTTACCCGTGGACCTTGAAGCATTGCGTCAGCATATTATCGATGTTTGCTCTGAAAGACGCCTCGTAGCGGGCGAACGCTGGGTTGCCAAAATTCTTCAGCTATATCAAATCCAGAAGATTCAGCATGGTTTGATGATGGTTGGTCCTTCAGGAAGCGGCAAAACGAACGCTTGGCAGGTCCTTCTTGCAGCTCTTGAACGGTTAGACGGCGTAGAAGGTGTATCGTACGTTATCGATCCGAAGGCCATGCACAAGGATGCACTGTACGGAACTCTAGATCAAACGACAAGAGAATGGAACGATGGTTTGTTTACTCATGTTTTGCGTAAAATCGTCGACGATGTTCGTGGAGAAAGTGGGAAGAGGCATTGGATTATATTCGACGGAGATGTCGATCCCGAATGGGTAGAAAACTTGAATAGGTCAGCCACTTTAATACAATGTAACTTTTCATTTCTGACATCTCTTCTAGTGTCTTGGACGACAACAAACTTCTTACGCTACCGAATGGAGAACGTCTAAATCTTCCCCCCAACGTGCGCATCATGTTCGAAGTCGAGCACTTGAAATACGCAACTCTCGCAACTGTCAGTCGATGCGGAATGATTTGGTTCAGTGAGGACGTCATCGAGCCTCAAATGATCTATCGCAACTACTTGCAAACTCTTTCATCTGTACCTCTAGATGCCGATGATGAAGATGCAGCAGATGTTATAGGCCGTCGCGCGGACCTGAGTACAGATTCTTCTGTTAATCTGGAAACACAAAAACAAATCGCGGCCATGCTGGAGCGTTATTTCGCAGAAGGTGACTTGGTCAGCTCGGCTTTGACATTTGCGGAATCCATTGAACACATCATGGACTTTACAACCACTCGAGCTTTGAACACATTGTTCTCGTTGATCAACAAAACAATCCGCAACGTCATCGAATACAACTTGCAGCATACAGATTTCCCATTATCGCACGAACGAATTGAACAATATGTAACCAAGCGCCTTCTAGTCAGTATCATCTGGGCATTCTCCGGTGACGCCAAACTCGAACTAAGGGCAAATATGGGCGACTTCCTACGCAGGCAGACCGGAATCGATCTTCCTTCGTTATCCCCCGGGAGCTCATTGCTCGATTACGATGTACAGGTATCTAACGGAGAATGGATAGCATGGCAATCCAGAGTGCCTGTAATTGAAATTGAAGCCCATGCAGTCACAGCCTCTGATGTTGTGGTGCCTACTATGGACACAGTTCGGCATGAAGAAGTGTTATATTCATGGCTGTCGGAGCATAAACCATTGATGCTTTGTGGACCTCCCGGATCTGGAAAAACCATGACCCTTTTTAGCGCTTTGCGTAAATTACCGGATATGGAAGTTGTTGGGCTTAACTTTTCAAGTGCCACGACGCCAGAATTAATCCTCAAAACATTTGAACAATATTGTGAATATCGTAAAACGCCGAATGGTGTCATTCTGGCCCCAGTTCAGATAGGTCGCTGGCTAGTTCTTTTCTGCGACGAAATCAATTTGCCAGCTGCCGATAAGTATGGGACACAGCGTGTTATATCTTTCCTCCGTCAACTGGTGGAATGTGGTGGCTATTGGCGAGCAAGCGATATGGCGTGGGTTAAACTCGAACGCATTCAATTTGTTGGTGCCTGCAATCCTCCTACCGACCCAGGCCGAGTCCCTCTTAGCCATCGCTTCTTGCGCCATGCACCACTGGTCATGGTAGACTATCCAGGAGAAGTGTCCTTGAAACAGATTTACGGTACATATAACCGAGCATTGCTGAAGGTCGTTCCAAACCTTCGTGCATACTCGGAACCTCTTACCGAGGCAATGGTCGCATTCTATCTTGCATCCCAAAAGCAATTTACAACAGATGTCCAGGCACACTATGTGTACAGTCCTCGTGAGCTGACCAGATGGGTAAGGGGTATTTACGAAGCCATTCGTCCCCTCGAAATTCTTTCCGTAGAGGGTCTGGTTCGTGTCTGGGCACACGAAGCCCTACGTTTGTTCCAGGATCGTTTGGTTACCGAAGAAGAAAGAAATTGGACGGATGATCACATCGATGCTGCAGCCATGGAACATTTCCCTACCATAAATCGCGATGAAGCGTTAACTCGCCCGATCCTATATTCTAACTGGACTTCCAAGAATTATATCCCAGTCGACAGGGAAACTCTTAGGGAATATACCAAAGCACGTTTGCGTGTCTTCTACGAAGAGGAGTTGGATGTCCCCCTTGTGCTTTTCAATGATGTTTTGGACCATGTCTTGCGCATTGACAGAGTGTTCCGACAAGTTCAAGGCCACCTTCTACTTATCGGCGTTAGTGGTAGCGGAAAGGTATTTTTTTTGAAATGATGTGGCTATAGAATTGATACTGATATTTCTACAGACAACTCTTTCACGATTTGTTGCCTGGATGAATGGCCTTAGTATCTTCCAGATCAAAGTATCGAACAAATACACAGGAGAAGACTTTGACGATGACCTGAGGACGGTTCTTCGTCGTGCAGGTTGCAAAGGCGAGAAAATCTGTTTCATCATGGATGAATCCAACGTCCTAGATTCTGGGTTCTTGGAACGTATGAACACTCTCCTAGCCAATGCGGAAGTCCCCGGTCTTTTTGAAGGGGACGAACATGCGGCATTGATGACCGCCTGCAAGGAAGGCTCACAACGTGATGGTTTGATGTTGGATTCGCCCGAGGAATTGTATCGGTGGTTCACCCAGCAAGTAGCTAAAAATCTTCACGTAGTCTTTACAATGAACCCCCCCGAAAACGGACTGGCCTCCAGAGCTGCGACTTCCCCCGCTTTGTTCAATCGCTGTGTTTTGGACTGGTTCGGAGACTGGTCTGACCAGGCATTCTATCAAGTCGGCATGGAATTTACCCACACCCTGGACTTGGATTTGCCATCTTACAATCCTCCAGCACATTTCCCGGTCGCTTACCGTTCTCTTTCTCTACCTCCCATTCATCGAACTGCCGTCATCAATGCGCTAGTCTATCTTCACTTGTCACTTCATCAAATCAACCAACGGCTCAGTCGCAGGCAAGGCAGGTATAATTACGTCACTCCTCGACATTACCTTGATTTGTAAGTATTTTCTTTATGGATCACAATCATGCTAACTGAGTACAGCATCAATCATTATGTTCGCCTTTACACCGAAAAACGAGATGAACTAGAAGAGCAACAACGCCATCTCCATGTCGGTTTAGACAAGTTGAGAGATACAGTAACTCAAGTGGAAGAGCTCCGCAAGAGTCTCGCGATTAAACGATCACAGCTAGAAGCTAAAGACGCAGAAGCCAACGAAAAATTGAAGCGTATGGTTGCCGATCAGCAGGAGGCCGAACAGAAAAAAGCTGCATCCATCCAGATACAAGCAGAATTGGCGGAACAAGATCGTCATATAGAAGAACGCCGTGCCATTGTTCTGGCTGATCTGGCTGACGCGGAGCCTGCTGTCCTTGACGCACAGTCCGCTGTCAGCAATATCAAGAAACAACACTTACATGAAGTCCGAACCATGGCGAACCCCCCCGAGGCCGTGAAACTCGCTATGGAATCTGTTTGTACCATTCTTGGCCATAAAATTGATAGTTGGCGCACTGTTCAAGGCATAATTCGGCGGGACGATTTCATTCAGCGTATCGTCAATTTCGACACCACTACACAAATGACCAAAAACCTTCGTGACTACATGAAGAAGGAATTCATTAGTCGACCATCATTCAATTTTGAGACCGTACAACGAGCCAGCAGAGCCTGTGGGCCCCTTGTGAAGTGGGTTTTGGCCCAAGTGCGATTTTCCGAAATTTTGGACAAAGTTGAACCTTTACGTAACGAGGTCCAATCTTTGGAGCAGCAAGCAGAAACCACCAAAAAACAAGCGAATGCCATGGTTCAGATGATTGCTCAGCTGGAGTCCAAAATCGAGAAGTACAAAGAAGAATATGCTCGATTGATCAGTGAAACCCAAGCTATCAAATCGGAAATGGAGCGTGTTCAAGGCAAGGTGGACCGCAGCATGAAACTGTTAGAAAGCTTGTCGTCAGAGCGAAGCAGATGGGAGTCTGGAAGTCGCACATTTGAGGCTGAAATGAGCACAATTGTCGGGGATGTTTTATTATCGGCCGCCTTTTTGGCCTATGGTGGATTCTTCGACCAGCATTATCGAGAAGTTATGTGGCAAGAATGGTCGAGCCATTTATCCGAAGCCAATATCAAATTTAAGGTTGAATTGTCTTTCACCGAATACCTTTCCACCGCCGATGATCGCTTGAGTTGGCAATCGAAATCTTTGCCTTCAGATAACCTCACTACAGAAAATGCCATCATGCTGAAGCGTTTCAACCGATACCCTCTCATCATCGACCCCACTGGTCAAGCAACAACGTTTTTGTTGAACGAATACAAAGAGCGCAAGATCACAGTGACAAGTTTCTTGGATGAAGCATTCCTGAAGGTTCTTGAAAGCGCTCTTCGCTTTGGAAATCCATTGCTAATCCAAGATGTCGAAAACTTGGATCCAATTTTGAATGCTGTTCTTAATAAGGAAATCCGAAGGACCGGTGGCAGGGTGTTGATACGGTTGGGCAGCCAGGACATAGATTTTTCTCCCTCGTTCACGATGTTCTTGTCTACTCGAGACCCGTCAGTCGAATTTTCACCTGATATTTGCAGTCGAGTTACCTTCGTCAACTTCACTATGACGAGGAGCAGCCTCCAGAGCCAGTCGCTTGACCAAGTCCTCAAAGTGGAACGTCCTGATACAGAAAGGAAACGGACAGATCTAATGAAAGTTCAAGGAGAATTCCGCCTCCGCCTCCGTACCCTCGAAAAACTGTTACTTCAAGCTCTCAATGAGTCATCGGGAAATATCCTGGACGACGACAAAGTCATTGATACTTTGGAAACACTCAAGCGTGAAGCTGCAGAAATCACTCAGAAAGTCGAAGAAACTGACCTTGTGATGCGCGAAGTTGAACAAGTCACAGCCGAATACCTACCACTCGCACAGGCATGCAGCTCAGTTTTCTTTGTTTTAGAACAACTGAACTTGGTCAACCATTTCTATCAATTCTCGCTTCGCTTCTTCCTGGACATCTTTGACTATGTCCTACACCATAATCCAAACCTGCAGAATGTGTCAGATTATGGTCAACGCCGGGACATTCTGCTCAAGGATTTGTTCCTTGTTGTATACAAGCGAACTTCGCGCGCGTTACTGTATCGTGACCATCTTATGCTGGCTGTGCTTCTGTCTCAGGTAAAGCTCAGAGGCCTTGAAGATATCGGTGACGAACTGGAGTTCCTCTTGGAAAGCGGAGATGGAATTACAGCTGCCACAACCGCAGCCTCTCAGGGTCAAGATCATGCATTCTTGACCTCAGAACAACTGGAAAGGTTACAAAATTTCTCGAAGCAATCTTTATTCAAGCCTGTGGAATCACATATTTCGGCCCATGAAGCTGAATGGGAATCTTTCGTCCATGCAAGTGATCCCGAACATTCGGTACCAAAGCCGTGGGAACCTAGTTCTCGTGAGTTTTGGTGTTTTGGGTTTTTCATGAAGTCTGTCTGACATAGTTTCTCATATAGCTGCTATCGAAGCCATTCGATCTCTCATTGTTGTAAAATGCTTGAGGCCGGACCGCCTTCTACAAGCCACTGCCCTGTTTGTTCGTACCGTCTTTGAGACAGACATTTCAGCTGAAGCAACTTACGACCTTGGTGCATTGGTTGCCGACGAGGTAATCGCGTCCACTCCAGTTGCACTTGTATCCGTGCCTGGATATGATGCAAGCTACCGCGTTGAAAGTCTTATCAAGAATACTGGGGCACGGTCGACCTCAGTCGCTATGGGATCTCAAGAAGGATTCACTCTTGCGGATCAAGCAATTGCCGCTGCCGCTCGTCAAGGTACCTGGGTTCTTCTGAAAAATGTTCACCTCGCGCCTTCATGGTTGGGACAACTTGAGAAGAAAATGCAAACACTCAATCCTCACCGTACCTTCAGACTTTTCCTCACAATGGAAGCCAATCCTTCTATTCCTGTCAACATCCTTCGTCAGTCTCGTTTAATTATGAATGAGCCCCCTCCTGGTATCAAAGCCAACCTTCTTGACTCCCTACGAAGTATATCACCTCAACGGTTATCCCAAGGACCAGCAGAAAAAGTCCGCCTATACTTTTTACTGGCATGGTTCCACGCTGTTGTTCAAGAGCGCCTAAGATACGTTCCTCTTGGCTGGAGTAAATCTTATGATTTCAACGATTCCGACATGGCATCAGCGTCCAGCACCATTGATCGATGGCTCACCACAGCATCACGTGGACGTGCTAATATTGACCCTGCAACTATTCCCTGGGACGCTCTACGAACTCTGGTCAAACAATCTGTTTATGGTGGCCGGGTTGACAGTGATTTTGATCAGAAAATCCTGGATGCGTTTGTCGATAACTTGTTCACAGCGAAAGCCTATAATGTCGACTTCGACTTAGTGCCAAGCATCTCTGGCAAGCAAATGTTAGCAGCACCTGAAGGCACAAAAATGGAACATTTCCTGACCTGGGTGCAAGCCCTCCCTGAACGTGAGCCTCCCGCGTGGTTGAGCCTCCCTCCGACAGCCGAAAGAGTTATTGCTGTAGCGCAAGGTATGTACTGCATTATCCGGTGATGTCTGCGTATTTACAAAGCTATAAAGGTAATGAACTCTTGGGTAAACTTCGCAAGATGAGGATGTTGGCGGATGACGATGACGAAGTCGTCGCTAGTTCGGCAACAAAGTCACAAACTTCCCAGCAACCTGCGTGGATGAGAGCTTTGCTTGAACGATGCCGTGAATGGCTCGGGCAGCTTCCTGAGGTATGGATCCCAGCTTTGGAACAACACCTAGTATTAATCATTTTTATGTCCAGAAATTCAACACGTTGGCCAAACAGTCAAGTGAACATCAAGATCCATTATATCGTCTCTTTGCGCGGGAGGGAGAAATCGGCCGGAAACTCCTATACAATGTGCGGAAAGACCTAGCTAGTGTTGTGCAAGTGTGCCTAGGAGAGCTCAAGCAGACCAATCATTTGCGTACGTTGATGAGTGCACTAACAAAAGGTAAGCTACTTCTCTTCCATCAAGACATGAAAAATAGATAACACTGGCTCAGGCTCGATACCCGACCATTGGAGAAGATATAAAGTGAACAAGGCGATGGCTGTCTCTGGCTGGATAGCTAACTTCTCAAGTCGATTGGTGCAACTGGACCGCATTGCAGGTCTCGATAATTTGAACAGTATGGAGGTGTGGCTTGGGGGATTGTTCTTCCCCGAGGCGTATATTACGGCCACTCGACAAGCTGTTGCCCATCGCAAGCAATGGAGTTTGGAGACCTTGCAGCTACGCCTTGATATTGAACGCGTCAATGATCCCAACGCATTTGTCATAGATGGTGGGTACCGTATTTCGTGCATAGTTAATCTCTGGAATCTCTGGATATTCATGATGCTTTGCAGGTTTGGTCTTGGAGGGTGCTGCATGGTCTAGCGATCATCTTGACTTGAACGATGGGGATTCCGTCAGATTAAGCTCGTCGCAAATTAGATGGGTTCAAGCAGAGGAAAGCTCGCAAGAAAATATGGTCAATTTGCCAGTCTATCTTAACAACGACCGCAGCGATATTCTCTTTACAGTGAACTTACCGTTCGGCAGTGCGTCTGGCCCTATGGTTGCTACACGAGCGGTCTGCCTGACGGCTGGAGGTTGAGCTAATTTTATTTGTCACTCACTGATACCCCCTACTTTCCTCATTGGATGGACCTATTTAGTTTATTAATGTAATTCATATACCATACTCTACACGACCTTTATGATTCTAGTTTTCTTGCACAACGCTTCCACCTGCAATTTGCAAGAGTTTCCAATCTATTGAAATCCCGAAGCCAAGGAAAATCTTTCGGGCATCTTCGGCTATAGCTTCAAAACCTCCTGTAGCGAGTGCAAGGATTGTCGGACCTGCACCAGACAGACATATGCCCAACAAACCAGGATGGGATGTTGGTGTAATGGATGATGTTACCTCAGGTAAACCGGGAATCTGGAAAAAGTGTTATCAATTACGAAACGACGATAACTGGGATAAGATATTTACGAGAGATTTTCTGTATGGCTGATGTACGCGATCTTTCATGGCTTCGTAAATAAGTTCTGGATCCGGGGGTGTCTGTCCTAGTGCGGTTGTAAGGACAGCGAGGCGTTGGAGGTTGAAAACCTAGTGTTGGCAAGTTGAAAATAAGAAGCAGAGAGGGAAATTATAAGGATACACACAAGATCTTTACGCGAATAATTGGTCGGTAAGACTTCTCGGGCCATTGCTGTACTTAATTCGAAGCGGGGGATGATGGCGACGGCCCTGATGCTTTCTGACCATGCAAAGCGAACATAGTGACCGATGCCTAGTGGTGGGATAGGGGGGTTCAATCCCCAATCCTCGCCTGCATCTGGGGGGTATTCAGGTAACACCTCGCTCAGCGGAACGCTGGCAGCCTCCGATGCCTCCTCGTCAAGTTCTTTGAGATACGATCCTACAAAGCCACCAACGAGGGCCGCTGTGACGTTATCCGGATGGCGCTCGACCATGAGGGCAAAGTCGAGAAGACGTTCTGTAGGGAGATCAAGCTTGCCAATAGCATTTCCCAAGAGAACACCGGCAATGACTGCTGCTCCTGATGATCCTAGACCACGACCAAACGGAATTTCATTGTTGACGTGGATAGTGAGATTTGAGGGGAATCGTCGGATGCCGTTGCAGCGAAGAAGATAAAGGGCAACACGAGTGGTAAGGTTTTTGTAGGCGTTGAGGGGGACTTCATCTGCGCCTTCCCCTTGATAAGTGATTTTTGGATCTACATGAGGGTCTTGGTCTGTATTAAGAGGATAAGAAACAGCGAGGGAGAGAAAGAGGGAGAGGGAAAGGCCAACGACATCGAAACCGGGACCAATGTTAGCGGAGGTGGCGGGAATCTGGATGGAGAAGGAGCGCGTTGAAGCCATGTCGCGACTAAAAAATTCAGTCACTTTTATTTTTGATCATCAATTTATCAATTCTGATTACTAAATATTATCTATCTTATGAAGTATTTCGTACATTTACAGGCAGCGTTGGCGTCACTCCTGCTGTCTGTGAATATGTGCTCGTATTTCCAACCACAGTGTTCGCTATAGCTGGAGTCCTGTTTCCAGCCACAGCCGAACTGCTATTTGCCGTCGTGCTGAAAAAACTCCCATACGTCGGTGCCAGGTTTGGTGTTGCCGCCGCTGTTGTCGTAGGCTGCGGTGTTCCTCTCCCAGATCCTGACCCACCATATTGCCCATACCATGACCCGCTGTATCCCCCTGCATATTGCTGCTGACTAACAGAACCATATGGTTGCTGGTTCCCAGTTCCTGTCGCATATGTCTGAGGGGCATAGTACGTTTGTTGTTGATATCCTTGATAGAAATTCGAAGTCTGGCCCGGTTTGTAAGGCGTATATGTGGGTGTCTGTTGTGCACGATAGCCTTGTTGAGTAGTGTACCCATATGGATAGGACGTGAATGTATTCGTAGCCGGGGCAGGGACAGGTGTCGCGGGTGCAGGTGCAGGTGTTGCAGCGCCTGGTCGGACCTTGATCGTCGAGTCATCGCGAAGAGCAGTCGTACGACCGGGAGGAAGCGTTCCGTACCAACCAGGGGAAGGTTCAACAAAGAGTGTACGATGAAGTTTGTGTAATACAGAAGGAGGGGGGACTATGGCAGGGGCATCTGATGACGATGATCGAGGGCGTAAGGAGGCAAGGAGAGTCAGAGAGTCAAGTATGGCTTGGGCTATCAAAGATGTCAGAATGGGGAGTAGAGCAAAAATCAAATAGCACATACCTGTTTCCCACTCTTCAGAATCTTCTTCTGCATGACTCGTCGGGTGCTTCGTCAGTCGCTGAAATTGGAGTTCTTCGAGCCTTTCTAAAGCACGTTGGTTCCTCTCTAGGAGGCTTTGAACAGATTTTTCAAGTTCGAGGCTATTGAGCGCGGCTTTGATTGACGCAACGTCTTCAGGAGGTAGAAGAGCTTCGAGTTCGAGGTCCTGGTCCTGGTCTGGTTCAAGAGAAGTTCCTGCAGGCAGGTCTAAAGACGGCTCTGCAGAAATTTCAGCAATTGAGCCTAATCCTTCCCGACGTTCCCTTCGAAGATTGTCATGGAATCGTTTCTTCTCTTCTTTATACCACAAGACTTCTCCGAGTTGTATTTTTCCGATGACTTCGCCGTCGTGATCGAAAGATGGCGCAAAGCTTGAATAAAGGCCGTAATCAAGGAACACGCCGGTTGTAACTTTCCGGTGGGGTAAATGGCTGGGCTTCTTTTGAACAGAAGGCTTAGCGCAATAGGCTGAAAGGGTTGGAATGGGTGTGTCTGTCGATGAAGAAGATGGCGCGGGAAGGATAGCCACAAGTTCTGCATTGGCGGTATGGATGTTTTTCGGAGGTGAAGAAGTGTGTGCGACAGAAGACCAGTAGTCGCCAGATGGCAAATGCTGGACAAGTGCATAACTGAGATGTGGCCTCTGTGACAAGCCTTCTTCCGAGTCGGGCAGCTCCAACTTTGTTCCCCAGTCAGTATCTGGAACAAGTTGCTCAAGTAATGAAAGTGCGAGATTGCAGAAACCAAGCTGCTGGGCGGCTGTTGGTGTCAATTTTGCACGGGGCGCAGAAGAGATGGGTTTTAGCAGATAAATTGCGTGTTTTATATGTTGAAGAGGACTCGGAGTGGTGAGCAAAGTACGCAGAGATGCAGATTGGTCTGGAAAGACGCGATCCAGCAAGCCTTGGGGATCCTCCCGGTCGAGGACACTGAGCAAACCACGACCGTCAATGGTGGTGTCATCGTCTATGGTCCGTGCAAGTTTTTGGGGAGAATGGTCGTCGTTGTGGTCTGTATGCATGTTGACATCTTCGGATGACCTTTTTCGCTTGAGGTCTGCAGTTGTTGACCGCGTCGCGCGCGCCATGATGGAAATGCAGGAGCAAAAAGGATTCAAACTCCGCTGCAGCTCACACCTTGTCTTTGACCAAACCATACATACATGCGCGCACCAACCCTCTTCAGAGCTACTCTGCGGTCCCGTCCTGCCAATGGCCATCAGGCTTTTCTCCCGCAGATACGCAAGCTCGTCGTAGAATATTGCGACAAGTGGCCCACATCAGCCAACACCCGCACCTTCATCGACAACCACATACTGGATCTTGCCCGCGAAAACCCCCATGTTGAGGTTGTTGTCAAGCAGCGTAATCAGAAAGAACCGATTGTCCGTGGTTTTTATGGTTCGTTTCTCTAACTTTCTCTCTTTTGTTTTTTCTCTCATTCCGCATACAGTCAATAACCGGGACAAAGTCATTCCTTTAAAGTCCCTTGAAGTGACTGCCATCCAACAAAAGGTCAAGCTGCTTCTTGACTCGTCCGGTGCCAAGATAGTGCCCCTCAAACGACGAGCAGTAGAAAGCACAACAGAGTCTCCGAGGGGTATCTGGAGCGGACTTCACGCAGACCGTCCGTCGCTATGATTCTCTCAATGAAATCCTCGTCTGTTCGTACTTACATCACGTGATATTTGTATATTATACTCTACGCCGCCTCTTCTCGTTAATTTCATCTAAAAACCACCTCGTTCATTCGGCTAGAACAGTCATGCCTCCATCGTACTTCTTCTCCTTCCAGAACCTGTGCCCTTTTTTCTTTCGCGTGTTCCATCACCTTCCTACACGTGTGAGCCGTGAGGTCGGCATCCATGTCTACTTACTTTTCCGTCTCAGCAGAGTGCCTTTATATCCTGCCCGCTAAACTGTACATAAGATCGCCCCACTTCTCTCCCTCTCTCACACATTCTCGGGATACCCCCAGATTTCTTTCTTCACCGAGGTTAGCCAGGACCATGGACGACGTATTTTTGTCGGATCTATCCTCTGATGAATTAACATGGCTACATGCCAGTGCGCTCCTGGATGAGCCAACAGTATGTCTAATGGTCGAAGCACTGTCTTTTAGTATCCTCATCTATTTTCCGTAGGCCTCTCCCGTGAAGGATGATGATATTTCTATGGAGGATGTATCGATATTCAGTTCAGAGGACTCCCTCTTCTCTCAGAGACGCGCATCGGTGAGTTTCACATATGCAGTTTCAAACCACTGCGATTCCTCAAAAAATGTTTTCAGGGCTCCATAACACATGACTCTTCAAGACGTACTCCATCTCTTTCAACCACTCGAAGTAGTCAGAATTCTCCACGTTCGGAGTGGATTTATCGCCGTCCAAAAACACCGCCAAGCGCAAAACGTCGCTCGTCAGTAACGGAAGCAAATTTGTATCCCTCGTTAGGTTATAGGTCTCTATCCCGCTCTGGTACCACCACCAGTATTCGAACAACAATCAGTTCTTCGAGGATTTCATTAAATCAAGACCCTACATCGACATCACCGCCACCTCCATCTTCAGGACCGTTTTGGACCACTATTCTTCGGACTCGCTCACGTTCAGAACGATCTATACCTCTTTTAAAAACCATCCCTTCCGAATCTCAAATTCAACTCGCTTTATTTGACCGCTCAACACCTAGCTCGCCAACAAAACCTGACAAAAGACAAATCTCAACACCCAAAAGCATGACTGCTAGGCCGCCGTCCCTTTCATCTACATTGTCCACTGTCTCTAATTCCCCTTCCCCGTCGTCTTCGAGGTCGGAAAGCCCTGTAACTCCAGTTTCTATGTCTTCCTACGGCGGCGTTGTCGGAAATAGGTACCGTCGGCAGAACCCATATCATCGCCGCCACCGCACGCAGTCCGACATTGATTCGAATTTTCTATCGAGCTCATGTCCGCCCTCCAAGTCTATTCTCACTCGCGAATCATCGGTCTCTACTAAAGAATCTTCGCATACCATCAATAAGTCAGTCAAATTTGCTGCTGCTCCTGTTGTTCACTACGCCAGTACAGGCTATTGGGACGTCAATACTATAGAAGGGCTTGGAGTCGAGGATAACGGCATGGGCATCAACATCGACTCCATGGAAGTCGATGATTCCTCAAGCTACTGGGGAAAAGACATAACGACGCTTACACAACTCCGCGAAATGCAATGTACCACTCCTACTCCAGAACGAGAAAAGGCAAAGACGCTAAGGCGCCTGATGACCCTATCCTCCAAGAAATCGCAGTCTGCGACAAGTACGAGCGATGAGACAAATACACGAACCTCGCACAAGCTCCAACAAGGTCCAGCTTCTCCGCGGCCTGTTATTTCCGCCCCGTATCCGCTGGGTAATTACCCAAGCCAAGCAATGCAGTCCACGATATCGCTACGGGCAACCAGCCAAAGGTCTCGGTCGAGCGACGCTGCTGGTTCTACGTCTGATTTCTCCATTCGGAGCTCATTGCCCATTCGAACTGCACCATCGTGCGAGAGCTTTCGTAGCTCCAAGAGCATCGCCACAAGAAGTGTACGTAGCTTAGGAAGCATGAAGAGCACGACCAACTCTGGCGGTATAAGAGCATGGTTAGGCCGTACTATGGGTTGGGTAGAAGCTTGATTATAATATTTATACATATGTATACAGTATGCGGCCCATCGATATGTCCAACCTCATTCCAACTTCGACCTATTTTTATGCTTACTGTATGGAAAATAGACAATTATGTGTAGAAGTACTTGTATGTAGAAGTCTATGGATCAGATGTAACTAAGCGCTTTTATAATAATGTTCAACAAGAAGATTACTTGGTTGTGGTCATGAAATACGAGAATCAGGGTAACAACAGAGCCTGCAAAAATCGATCATCTGCCAGCGAGGCATGTATGCTTTGGAACGAAGATATCGACATAAATGTCCTCAGGTTTCCTGGGTACAGGTATCATGGAGGAAAGGGGCATAGGTAAAGGATCTACATAGAAAGGAGACATCTCATCTTGGGAAGATTGCGCGATATGTTGAGGTGCGTGTGGAACATTCAAAGTAGAGTCAATAACACTTCCGTACATTCTCCGCGAGCCGTTGTGGTCACGGGAGATCATATCCGGGACATTGCTAGAACGAGCAATGTTTAGCTGGGAAGATGCGTTACTCTGGCGAACCCTTTGCTGGAGAGCTCGCAGTCGATATTCCGTTCGCGAACGCTCTAATACATCCTCTTCGTCAACAGATATTTCATTACCGTCAGCGTCTAGCCGGGCTATGCGGATTTTAGAACTAAGTGAACACAAGTTTTCACCAAAAAAAACTCACCCCAGCCACGTCGAGAAGACGTATCAGAAGGAGAGATAATTGTATCGGTCGTTCGGGTGACTCTAATAGAGTCTATATTTGCCGGTCTAACGTACCACGGTAATGTGGGTTGATAATCTCTGGTAGAGAGTTGATATTGGGCGGGAAAAAGCCACGATATGAACTCTTCATCTGACATAGCATCTGTCGAAGGTGGAGGCACATCGTCAAGGGCACTCATTTCCGGGAATCTAATGTCTGCCATCGCAGAAGAACGAGGTTGTATTTGGGTGCGCCTGGACGAAAAGGGTGAATCTACGCTCTCTGAAGCAGAGGGAGTATGAGAAGAAGAGGTCTGCGTGTAATGGGGCACCACGCGACCGTCCACCTCCTCAAAGAAATTGCGGACGTGAGTCTGTACCTCTGAACGTATTCCGGGCCCTGGTCGCGACCTGCGTGCCTCCGGAACTCGCCACCCCGTCGTGGAAGGAGGAACTGTTCGTCGGCCGTCTCGAAGAGCATCCCTCAAGAGATCGCCCTGTCTTTCGTTCCGAGCGTTACTTTCAAGTGCAAGCGTCCTGGTTTCATCATTCTCTCTCATCGCCAAGCGTTCTAATATCCGGTCAAACTCTGCGGTGTATTCGGAGAAGTTGGTAGTGCTTTCTTGAGATTCGGCTCTTCTTCCAGCTAAACGCAAGCCACGCGTCGTACTGGCTTCATCTGCGTTAAGTCCATGTCTGTTGGAGAATTGAATCTCATTTCCGTGTTCCCGCCGAGAAAACCTTGGAGGCAGGACATTGGGATATGATAAAGGTAAAGGTAAAGGAGGGAAACGAGGTGTCGAATCACTGGCGTCAACAAAGACATCAGCGCTTGAAGGCTCTTCAAGCTCACTCAAACGAACTAAACGCTCCCCAGCCATCCTGTTCATGTTGGAAGTTGAACGTGGGGGCCCGGTAAAGGAATATGGAAGCAGACCGAGTGGAGACGACCCGTCTTCCAGATCACCAGATAACAAAAGAACATCATGGTTTGGTCTAACGTTGCTAGAGCTCGTGTTGAAACGGGTAGTAGTAGCGTCTGGACGTGGCAAGGATTCAGAGAGTTGAAGAAGATTTGTCCGAACTTGTCGAATGCGACTGTATGCAACCTCGAGCGCAACAGAAGCTTGCTGGAGGCGTCTCTGCGTGTCTGCATGGTCTTGGCCATCACTCGACTCTGACCGTTCATAATTTCGGTTCATTATGAGGTTCGTTAAGAATTGTTATTTGTAAAGGACAGCAAGTGTTTGGCATCTTGGTGACCATTGCAATCAAACAAGTCAACACTAATAAATTACACATTCTAATTCTGCCAATTCTGGCCCCTGGGCACTACTGTGGATAATAAGTAACATTATCATAGTGTCCCGTCTAACGCCCGCACTAGACTGCCACTGGTATATTCTAAATAGTACATGTAGTATAATAATTAATTTGTTTGGCAAACATAAGGCCCAAACCTAGTGTACAAAACGAGTGTATAAAAGTACGTATTCCATTCCATGTCCATGTATCGGTATAACGTTACTAAGGATCAAGGCCGGATGTAGGTTGTCTTTTGCGCAGTAAACGACGTAAAATAGGGTCACTGCCAACAAAGCAGAAAGCTAAAATGAGGCAAACGGTAAGTAGTCCCGTTGCTAGTAAACATAGTGCCAACCATCCACGTCTGAAGTTGTCAAATAACTGTTTTTGAGGTCAGTCATTGTCCCAAGCGATCTAAGCTGGCTGTCGCTCACCTGGCCGCCGATGATTGGACCGACTTAGGTTTTGGCAAAATGAGCTCTTGCAGTTCAGGAAAGAATTTAGAATAACATACCCGTCGTTCCAATCCCATACACGAGATTGAAGGCGCCATATACGTGCGCATCTATTATTATGTGTCATTATAGGCTTCTCTTTGGATTAGATACTTCTGAGAACTTACAGCCTACACCTTCCGACTCTCGAGACACCGCAGCAAGTTCTGCTGTCAACGGCGAGATCACGCCGGATGTAAAGAAACCTACACAGAACTTCAGTAAATCCCACTAGCATCAATTTATTTACTCACTTTGAATGCCAAAAACCACGACAAAAAAGGATAGCCTATGTTCTATTGTTATGAGGACCCACCACGGAAGGGCAAAGAGCAGTGACAAAATGGTGGCCCATTCGGCACCCTTTTTGTCTGTATAGTAACCCGTCAGAGGCGACGCTAGCAATATATATCAAGATCAGAACACTTCGCAGCAAAGCACGAGCCGGAGGTAACATACAGAATAGCGTAGGCACAACAGCCGCAATAAATACAAGACCGACCGAGAGCGAGGTAAGATGCCAAACACGCTGTAGATGGACAGGTATAGCTGGCTCCTGGCAGCTGTAGACAACGCTGGGAAACGGTTAGGCGACGCCTCGAAGGTAAGAATAAAAATTGGTCATACCCATAGGCAAATATTATGAAAAGTGCTACCAATGCCCTCCTCGATTTAAATAGTTTATACATGACAGCGAGAAGGGAAATCTGAACCTCAGCTTCCAGTGATGGTTCGGAGGATATGCCAGTGTCTCCCAATGTTTGGGAGGCATCAGTAATGTCGATTTGTGAGCTGAAAGATGGGTTTCCGGAACCCGCGACACTGGCAATTTCCTCTTTGTCCTTCGTTATCGGTAAAACGGCTGGATCGTAACCCCAGACAACAGCGTCTTTCCGTTCGATAATAATCAGCCTTCCTGTTAGGTCAAGAATGGTTGCTGCGATGGAAAAGACGAAGGGCCCACGGTATCCGTAGCGACTGTAAAGTATTCCTCCAACAGGAGGACCTACGGCGAGCCTGCTCAAGGCTGAATATCTCATTTTGAAAAGTCGACTATAACTTTGTCACTTACCCTACGGATAGTCCACACATAGCAATGCCTAGTTGTACTGTAGTAAGAGAAAAGTCATCAATCCTGAACTTTGAAGATGGAAAAGACTGATTTACATCCAACCATAGTGGGAGAAGCAGAATCACATCTGCGTGAAATATATTGAGCAAGAGATGGGCGGCCTTGAACGAAAACTGCTTACAAGAGCGCTAGACCAACAACCCAAACCATGGATGATGATATCCCTTGTAAAACACGGGCAACACACATAACAGCGTAGTTTGGGGCCTCCATTAGTAGGACTTGAGAGCCTGTTAGAAGAACGAGACCGATGATGAGGGGGATTTTTCTCGTATTGTATCGTTCGGAAAGCATCGCAATGGGGATTGTAGCTGGACAGATATCAGCAAGAGACATATAAAGAAAAGCGACCCTATAATTACATAGGACAAGACCACCAGACTGTAGAATCATTAATAACCAGCAAAAAAGATAAATCCGCAGTCTTACATATGCAAACAATAGCCACCCAGTGAGAGCAGCGACATCATGGTATCCCAGCTTTTCGAGATGAAAGGGCATGATAGGAATTATAGATGAGTATACTAGTAGATCAACAGCAACACCTGTGATACGATGAAGTCATTTAGCCAAGCCGAGGACTGTGACTGCAGGTCAATGAGAATTGAAAACGTACTTAATGCTACGACAGCCGTGATTGACCATGATGAAGCGCGCCACTTAAGACCAATGGGCTTTCTTTTAGCACGGCCCCATAGCTGGAGCATTTCAAAAAAAAAACTGGAACTGGAGAAGAACGAAAGAGAATAAAGTAGGGTGACATTTCAAACAAAGTAGGCTGATATATATAAATGACTCGTTACGTAAGGTTCACCGCCCTTCGGTTTAAGCTGGCAATCATACAAGCTCAGCGCTCTGCCATTTTCGCTGTAAGCATTGTTCCGGTGTTCACTTTCTTCATGGTAATGACTCACCGGAACAATTTCATCTCCTCGCAAATCTCTCCATATATATGATATCGCCACAGACAATATTTCTCAGAGCAAGACGGCATTTATCATCTATCGTATCTGTGTCCACACGGAGATTTGCAATGCAGCGAATATATCTTCCAGAACCTCCCAAAATTGAACTCACCGAGGAAGAAAGAAGCGTATGCCAACTTCTGAATGATTGCACGGCATCGCTCCATGAGAAAGGAATATCGACATCGTGTCGAATTGCCGGAGGATGGGTCCGAGATAAGGTTGTTCCTTTTTATGAGTGACTACTGTATACGAAGTTTTACTTATTTTTTATCATTAATAACAGCTTTTAGGCTTACAGAGCAATGATATAGACGTTGCGTTAAGTAACATCATGGGTGAAGAGTTTGCGGAACACCTACACGCATTTGCTCAGTTGAAGGGAATACAGCTGGGTACAATTGCCAGAATCGAGAAAAATCCAGAACAGTCAAAACATCTCGAAACTGCCACAATGAAGGCTTTTGGCTTGGACATAGATTTTGTCAATCTTCGTAGCGAAGAATATGCTGCAGGTAGTCGTATACCTACTGGAGTGGTATGTCCTAATCGGAAAAGTATCATACTCGATCGATTTTTACGTCCTTCGTTTCCAGACGTTTGGTACTCCACTGGAAGACGCCTTGCGAAGAGACATAACAATAAATTCCTTGTTTTACAACGTGCAAACTGGACTAGTGGAAGATTTAACCGAAAAAGTGTGATAGTCTGTGTTTAGCAGTTCTCTCGATATCATTAATCGATGTGTAGGGCTTGGATGACCTGCGAGATGGTGTCATCCGGACACCTATGCCACCGAAAGAGACATTCCGAGATGATCCTCTCCGTGTTCTGCGATGCATAAGATTTGCCAGCCGATTCGGCTTTAAAGTTGTGCAAGAATTGAAGGACGCGGCAGGCGAACGAACAGTCCAGGTAAAACAATCCGCTTTTCAAAGGCTCGTGTTTTTCTTTAACATGTTTCAGGAAGCACTGATTTCCAAGGTTTCTCGAGAAAGAGTCGGCGACGAAATAGCGAAGACGATCAAAGGTTTTTCTTCCTTTAATGTGCATTAGCCGGTGTTGACTGTTCGCCATTAGGGCGAGATCCTCATGCTGCAGCTCAATTAATCCACGAGCTCTCACTTTATCGTGCCATTTTCGGTGTCATGCCTTCAGAGGTTGAAAAGAGCCTTCCAGTATCATATTGGAACCAGAGCTTCGACAGCGTATTGTCTGCCGTTTCTATCCTTGACCTTTTAATCAACAGCCGGATTCCTTCCGAAAGCCAACCAAACCCTTTGTTATTATCAGTTGCCCAGAATGATGTTTCGGCCAAATCTCGACTTTTCCTCGCGGCGCTGTTGGTTCCTTATCTCAACATGACATACCAAGACCATAAGCAGAAGGAGCAAGCCGTCGTAACTTCCGCCATTCGTGATTCACTGAAACTTGGAACGCAAAACCATTATTTGGATGGTATTCCAGCCCTATTTTCTTGTCTATCGATCATCAAGAAGCGTATATACGATCACCAAGAAGGACCGTTGAGTCGAGTTCAAATTGGGCTTTTACTTCGAGATAAATCAGTGCACAACAATAACACAGGTAGCCATTGGACAACGTCATTCTTCTTTTCTTTGGTAACAGAATTACTACCCTGTTATGACATTCAAACGAACTCTCTCAACGGTGTGTTTGTATACCATTCCGATCTTGGTTCATGACTGATCTCCATGCAGCGCATGCCTCAGCAATCCTTTGTCGCTACAATGATTTTATTGACACTATCAATGGCTTGGGGCTTCAAAACGATGTAGATTCCAAGCCATTGCTCAATGTTGGTCCTCATCCTAGCCTGTCCGTAGCAGCCCAGCATTCTGATCCTTTACAGGGACAAGAAATCAAACATACTTTCGGTGTCACCAAGATTGGCCCTTGGGTGGGAAAGGTTCTGGAAGATGTTGTGGAATGGCAATTGGCTCACCCTTCCGGGTCAAAAGAAGAATGCATAAAATGGTTGAAAGGCTGCAATCTTGATTCTTATACATCAGGAGAACCAGAACCTAAAAATCCTCCCAAACGCCTCCGGACTAAATAAGCAAGTAATGTTTGTTGGAAATACATGTACTGAATATTAAACTACATAGGTGCTGTAATACTTTTATAAGTCTAACTACCAGATCCCTTATCTTCCAACGCCTTTATCGATGGTTTAGTGCTTCGTCGTTTTGATCCTAGAACCATATCCCTAATTTGCTCGATTTAAATTTCCTGTTTTTGAATAGAAACAGTGGAAGAAAGAGACTCACCTTTTCTTAATAGCATCACGGCGACCAACAAATCTGGCAGGATTAATAACATCAGGCCGTTTGACTTTGCCCATCTGTCTTCTTTTCAATTTCGAAGGCTTGGGCAATTTCAAAATCCAATCCGGCACGGTAAACCCAGACTGTAATATCACGTTGGCGATCCTGCAGACAAAATATAAGCCTTTGTTGAACGCGAGGGAACAGGAAGACATACATCTTAAGATAAGGTGCGTCGTCATCAGTAAAAAATGTGACTGCTTTACCCTCGCGACCCGCTCTACCAGTACGACCGATCCTGTGGACATAGCTCTGTACGCTCGTTGGAAAGTCGTAGTTGATGACTTCACGCACACCCTTGAAATCCATACCTCTTGCCATAATTTCGGTGGTTATCATGATCCAACTCTCGCCTTTCCGCATCCTGCTCAGGGCATCTTCTCGCTCTTTTTGAGTGAGACCAGCATGGAGACAGTCAACGTTGGATATTCCGTTGAGAACTAGTTCTTCCGCGAGAGATGTTGCTCGAGTTTGAGTTGATGTGAAAATGAGAACAAGTGGATTGTAGGGTTGTGAAAAATAGGTAAGAAGACTAGGTAGTTTGGAAGGATCATCCGCGACATATGTTAGTGATTGTGTAATGAGCGGTAAAGGCGTATCTCTGTAGAAAGGGAACTTCATGAGATTTGCCACGATTGAAAGGTGATAAACACACTTTAATCCCACCACGATACGAACAGGGTCCTGTAGCATTGCCATCGCTACCTTTTCAGCACCGGCTGGCAATGTAGCGCTGAATAACATTTTTTGAATATTCGGGTGTGTACAAGAGGCGACAATTTCTTCTATTTGGGGCATGAACTCGGAGTCCAGCATTCGATCTGCTTCATCAAGCGCCAGATGACGAACACTGCAACAATAAGATTTAATAAAAGGGATTCCATTAACTGCTTACTTATTCAGTTGGATGACTCCCTCTTGTAGAGCGGTGACCAGACGAAGGGGTGTAGAAATGATAATATCTACAATGCATTAAACCCGATCAAAGAGAGAGAAACACCGAAGATGGTCAATATACCTACCAACTTTGTCTCCGGCTCCGTTTTGTGATAATGAGTTGGCAGTAGCTTTGCTGAACAACACGATTTTCCATTTACGTCCTTGAGAAAGTTTAAGACATTCATTGTGGATTTGATGAGCAAGTTCACGAGTTGGTACAATCACAACTGCCCTAGTACCGACTCCGGCATCGACACTAGGACTTGATGCGGGCGCGATAAGTTTAGAAAATATGGGTAACAGATATGCCAGTGTTTTTCCTGTTCCTGTGGGTGATATGGCAGCAAGATCACGTCCCTAAGTAAAGTGGTAAGCACGACAAAAGCAAGCAGATTGATTTAACTTGCCTGGAGAAGTATGGGAATACATGACGCCTGAACATTCGTAGGTTCCTTATAGCCGCTGGACTTCAAATTAGTCATAATCCGAGAAGAAACTCCTTGCGCGACCATAGCCTCGAAGGAGTCGACCGATGGAGGAATATTACTTCCTTTGGCGGATACACGATGGACGATGGAAAGGCCCTTTTGTGTTGCTGGTAATTCTTCATCGTCATCTTCATTTTCATCAGCTTGTTCCTCTACGTCCAGCTTTCTCCTTTTTTCTTCTTTCTCTGAATGAGATGCGCTTGTTTGTTTTCTCTTTCCCTGGCCGCCCTGAGCGTACTTAAAGAAATCTAATTCCAGAGGGACACTTCCTTCCAACGGCTTCAAGAGAGTTGCTTCCTTAGCTTTAATGTTTTTACTTTTCTGGTACGGTTGTTGGTAAGATCGTGAATAATTCTTCTGCGTTGCGACACAGTTAGAAAGACTCACTTGGAAGAGAAGACTCTCATGTTTGGATTTTTCGAACTTGACCCCACCTCGAGAAAGCAGGTGAAATGCTTCGTTCGACATAAACTTCCGTGTGTCAGAACAGGTACAAGAGAAGTGAGCCCAAGTTCTTGAACCGAACGTCGCAGAGTTTTGTTGAAGACTTAATGCAGTAACTTCTTTGGCCTGAAGATCGACTTTCCATTGGTACGGAATTTTGCATGCCTTAATCGGTCCGGCCCTCCGGAACTAATGAAGCACATGGCTGCTGGGCTCAGGAAATTGCTGTGACTTCAAATTCTGCTCAGCCTGTACTGCTACCAAGTATTTACTACTTAACAAAGCCTGGTCTTGGATTTTCACGTCTGCATATGGTCATGGAGGAAAGAGACAAAACTTTTAAATATTAAGATACGTAGTCAGCCTGAAAGTCTGTTTAGAGTACAAAACTAGGGTGCTATCACGGTAATGTCCAGTACGAACTGTGCAACATTATAAAATCCTATGCCAAAGTCCAGACACCCCCAAAGATAGTGGCAGCAGCCATCAAGGTCATACCTAAGAGGGCATTAGGATCTGCTCCCAAAGAGAGAGACCCACTGTTGTGATTGGAGCCGGTTGTTCCTGACGATTGAGCTGCTCCGCCAGCATTGCTTGTTGCAGCTGCAGATGGAGTGAAGACTGCAGAGGGGTTTGCTACACAGGAGCTGGCAGCAGCATTAGCAGCGGAAACAGATGGAGGGGCTGCGTTATTGACGGTGCCATTTCCCGCAAAACTGCATGCAATTTGTTGCCTGTTATTGGCTTCATAGTTCAGGCTCATGACGAACGATGCCTTGATAGCTAGCGAACGAGAAGTTTAATCAGTGTATGGAAAGCCATTTCAAAGTGTGCGACATACTGGGATCGCAAGCAGCAACGCGACCATATACACCTGCTTGACCGTCGCCGCCTATGTCCGTACAAGAGCCTCCTTTTTGACCAAGAAGATCACATGCATTGTTAATGACTTCACCCACGACCACACTATAATTAGCGGTTTGTGGTGTGAACTGGCAGCTCAAGGTGCTCTCAAGGCAGTTGCACGCGACCTCATTGGGAGTTGGTGGAAGTGTAGTTGAAGCCAGGAATGTGGCGCTGGAGGGCGGGCATGAAGGATAACTCGGCGATCCAGCAGAGGTTTGAGATGGGGAGTTAATAAAGTTGATCTGACCATACTCTGTCTTGAGCCTGTCAAAATCGTCGCTTGTAGTAACGTTTTTTTGGTCGTCTGATATAGTCACCATGCCGAATTGACCGTCGGCGCTGCTAGCAGGAAAGTAAGAGAAGGCAACTCCTCCCGACCAAACCGTGTTCATGTCAGAGCTGAAAAGGGCAATAGCTTCGGTCCACAAGCGAGGAGGGCTTTTCACACAGCCAAATTCACTGAAGTATGCAGCTACATTGTAGTTAGCAAAGGCGTTTGTAGTGGTTGCATAAGAGTCTTGGAAAGTGGAGGCACCACACCACTCGCTAGAATAATGCGTGTTCAACGGACGGCAAAACATATAGCCAACAAAAAACAAAAGACATACTAGTCGTTCAGTCCATAGAGGTCAATAGATGTACTATCTGAGTTGCTATTGGACGGGTCGCAAGCGAGAAAACTGGCTAGATCCCCGCGCCAGCCAACCTTTCCATTGATGGCAGCGTAACCAACAAGAGCGGAAGAACCTTTGGACTTGCTAAGGATACAATGAGTTATTAGTTAAATGCATCGGTTCATATTCCTCACAGATATGCTTTGATATCTCGTGCTGCTGCCTTGACATATGGGGCAATGGCAGTGGCATTTTCTACGACTACTTCGTTTCCGACATTGAAGGCAAGGACGTTGTTGTATTTACTGAAAGCATCGATGGTGTTGGTATATTCTACGAGAAGGTTTGTCGACCAAGTTGGGGAAACCCGATCAATAGATCCATTCAGCGGAAGGGCCAGATCAATGCTATAAGTCATGTTAGTAAGTCGCTAAGAAACATGGGCAAAACCGTTTACATTGTGTATATGCCTGCATTGCTAAAGGCAGTCATGCATGCATCATGGTTCAAAGTAGAGTCGACACTGTATATGCGAACAGTGTTGACACCGAGCTGCTGGAGGAAGGGGAGGTCTCTGTTGCAGGCGCCTGCAATGGAAAGAGGATCAACGAAACTTGAGGGTTCTCCGAAAGGATTGTCGGCAGACTGGACGACAACGCCTAATAAACGGTAATTGCTGAGTAATTTCAATTGTAATCAACTGCTTTTCAGCGAACCTTGTTCCTGGTAGGCAATTCCTTTGATGTAGAACCTCGTCCCAGATTCATCATAGAGGTATCGTCCAGTTCGCGTGATTTTAGGCAGAGCGCCTACCCCGCAGACGAGGGCGGCAAGTAGGGGAACAAGCGCTGAGGCTCCCAAGGGCTTGAACATTAGTTTTGTTTATTTGTAGGCAGTGAGCAAGTAAGAAAAAGAAAGGAACGTGGGCGAGCGACTGCGGGTGGATGACAGGAATAGTGAAGGGAGAACAGAAAGCCCACGCCGCACACAACCTGCCAGCCGTTCGAATTTCACACTCCGACAATATACATGCGCGATAAAAATAGACAATATTGTAGTGTTTGTTCGTGCTAGTAAGTCGTAAGTACATGTCGTGTGCAAGTAGAAGTCGTAAATATGTATCATCCAATCCACTAATCATCATCCTCGATATGTGCAGCAGCTACCAAAATGATTTCGTTATTTCTTTTAGGTTAAAGAAACAATATCCTGTGCGTACCTCACTACGTAAGGCACGACCGATACCATCAAGCAGGCAAAAGCAGCCCAGGTAATGAACAGTCCATTGCCTGCGGATACAATGATATCAATAGGATGCTGATCGACAGGATTGACGGAAGTGTTGATAATGCTAGATTTTTGTATTAGCACGGTCCATATACTTGCTCCGATCAGCAATAACAGGCTCCCAATTGCCGAGAAAATGCCAGACAAGAAAAATGTGAGATTATTTTTTGCAATGCCTCTAGAAATTCAGACTCATCAGTTAAGATAATAAAGAGAAGTGGAATGACCAACGTTAGCAACGCCAAAGCAGCACAAACGGTGCCCAGAAGAATCATCCAGTATGCGGCTTTAGACGAATCCCCCAAGTATTTCGAATCACGAAATGTATTTTCTGGTATAATGGGTTCAGTCAAAATGCTATAATTCGAAATCATATCGGCCTTGATAATGTCGTAAGGAGTGAATCGTTCTCCGGCGGTATGGTTGCCACATATGCCCGAATTTTCTTCCACATAAGCGCAGTAGTTATACAATCCAAACTGGTAGAACTGGCGCAACCCTGCACCAGCTTGGAGAGGCGCACTTGCGTTGTCGGTATATAGTCCCACAACCTGGTTGACATTGACAACGGCTGCTTGTATAGTCGAGCTGTCAGGCCAGTTAATGTGAATTAGTCGTAGAGAAAAACCTGGAATATAATCACCCATAACCACTCGTATTAACTTTAACCTGTTCGATTGGTATTGACAGAGGAATAAGAAGCGAAGAAAGAACTCGTTACCATAGATATCCTGCGAGGAACTGTTGAGGTATTTATTTGTGCAATCTGAGAGGCATTAAAAAGTCAGAAGGGGTCGGTCTTTTAGATGCACAGAAAAATACGAACATGCACGAAAATGAGCAAAAGTAAAGACGCCAGCCTTTTCCGGCAGAGTTACTAAGAACCAGATAGACGTAATATACGGGGACTCACGAAAGAATTGAGGCCAATCCGATGCATATTTCTCCACGCATTTGCATTTATGAGAAGAGAGCCAGCTGCTACTCTATGCAAGTTCACGTTCTCCTGGCCTCACAAGTTGAACGTGTTTCTTACGTAATGTAGCCATCAGATTCAAATACGTAATGGCTCAGGCAGTCGGAATAGCTGATGATGATGACTGCCGCCGTGCCCCTAGCTTGAGCCCCTGCGACAACAATTATGGCTCCCACTCCTCTCGTTCCCCAGCAAGACACACCCCCTTCGGCCCAAAGTCGAGTTAAACGCATCTCCAGTGCTGTAGAAAAGACCGTCGACAAATTGAGCAGGAGCGTGAGCGGTACAACGTCCACTACTATTTCTCCTTCTCCTTCAAGGCGCGCTTTTACCATAAGCCGACGACATAAACCTCAGCAGATGGTTTCGGATACAGAAGGTACTTGGGTATCTGAGTGCATTTGCGTCTTCTGCTCACTTCATGCTTTTACTTAGTCATGTCTTCGCCCGCAAAACAAGCCACAGAAGAATCTCCCTTTATCCGGCCACCTTCTCCGCCGATACGACCCTCAATACATGCGTCTTTTCAGGGAGATGGATCGGTACTTTAATCACTCGGCTTTTACATTTTATTCTAAATAATTCTGTCCAGATGCGTGCCGGCACACAAACACTTATACAAGCATTACAGGCCTTGCCCTGGACGACCAGTGATAATGAAGAAGATGGTCCAACGGAGCCTACTGACTCGGATAACGATGAAGATGCAAGGCCGAAATGTAAATGGCCATATTTTTGTACTCCACCATAGGCTGAATTGAGTTTGCAGTGAAGCACTTATCTTCTTCTATTCACGCAATTCACCGCCCGCTGGCCCGCTCTCAGCGCCTCAATATACCACAATCCTCCAAGTCCACAAATACACGAAATCAATTCGCCGAAGAGATTGCGGATGAGCTATCGCCTGAAGAAGATATCGAGAATGACTTCGAAGAAACACCAAGGCCGGCGGACGATGTCCCTTCGCATGTGCGGCGTATGAGTAACTCCGTAGTCCACGCAGACTCACCATTCGATGCTATGAAAGAACGTGCAAACAGTATGGCGACAGTCCGAATTCATCGACGTGCTCGTCTGGCCGAGAAGCTCAAAGAGGTCTTCGATCTCGAGGACATCAAGGAAGTAACAGCTGGTGGGTCAATCCTTGGGCCTTTATTGCTTTGTTGCTGACTTGTGGATTAGAAATGCCTTGCTGGCTGCTTCGTTCCGTTTGTATGTATTTCCATGTCCAAATCTCTGAAGGCATTTTCTAAGCAAACAACACAGTACTTCAAGGCTACATGTACCTGACCAATTCTTATTTATGTTTCTTCGCGCATATGCCTTCACGAGAGGTGACAATAACCAATTTGTTGGAATCCTGTAAATTCTCATTGAATGTTTCAGGACCAAATCCTGAAATCAGGGTCCCTGAATAAGAAAGCTCAAAGAACTAAACGTTGGATCAAACATTGGTTCGTTTTGAAGAATGATGCATTGTCTTGGTATCAATCATCTTCGGTATGAGTAGAAGTTATCTTCCTCATGTCCGTCCGTGAATCTCATCATAATTTTTCAGGATCCTTACTTTCCTCATGGAATAGTAGACTTGCGATATGCAATATCGTGCGAACCTTCTGGTGAAAGAGGCCTGCGCGTACGTACGCATTCCAAAACAGTCGTGCTTTCCGCGGATTCTGTTCCCAGTCGCGAGGAATGGGTGAAAGCTATACGCAAAGTAATATTTAAAGCTCAGAATATGGGAGACAGTGTCAAAGTGGGTTTTGTATCGTATGAGTGACAGCATACGAAATCACTCACTTTCTATGCTAAGATTGCCATTCCGTATTCTGCGATATTAGACGTAGAAAGGTCAAACGCTATGGACTTCAGCGAAACCATTGAAGTCAAAACGGTTGACAAAGAAGATCATTTCGCAATCGACTCTTATTTCTTTGCTTACTTTCACAGTCTTCCAGAGGCTTTGGAACAGATACGAGATGCTGTTCGGAATTACCGTAGTTCCAATCCTCTTAATGATGGGCTGGTTCATTCACTATTGGACACTACCGTTTCCCGTTCAACTTGGACGCCCGAACGCTCAGGCAGCGGTCCAGCGAGCTCGATGGAGTCACCTTCGAAGTCATCAGGTTTTCGGCTATCTTCTATTTTTCGACCATTCTCGGATAGCAACACATCGAGGGTGGGGTCCATGCCAATTATTGCAGATTTACAAAACGACGACTATACTCACATTTCACGCAAACCCAATTCTACTTCTTTTATTCCAATGACAATGACGACATCACCTACACAAACAGAATCAACCCTACCTCAGAAAAGTCATGAATTATCACAATCACATAACTGGCGCACAGCACAGTCTCTACCGCCTCCTGAACACACGTACCCACCCTCTACTTCCGCGTTACAGATATACCCTGACCATTCTTCCTTGAACAGAGAGAGCAGCAGCAGCTCATGGACAGTGGGCGTTCCTTCATGGTTTAAAGCGCCAAGGAAAGTGTTTGGAAGCTCAACTGCAGCTGCTGACTCGCCTACTACATTCTCGCCTGTCAAGGAAGTTTACACGAGCTCAACTGTGTCGTCGCCTGGTCCCATAAGCCAATCAAGTGGGTTGGGAGACCTTGCTTTCAGTGTTCTTGAGACACCGGATATGCTTCCTGATCAAGAAACTGCTGAGAAATTTAGAACTGCATTCGCCTATGATGAGAAAGAGACACTTCTTGGATGTATGTCAGCGTTTTTATTTCCAGGATTACACTAACAATAGTTCAGATTTCCCGGGTTACATCTATAGACTTCTGCCTGTTATTGGAAAACTCTATATTTCCACAAATTACTTTTGCTTCAAGTCTAGTGGCCCGATAGCTCGTACACGGGTAAGTAAAACTCTACTTCGCATTTGTCTTCCTTCTTCATGGTTACTCTGTTGCTAGATGACATTACCATTACGAGATATTCTGGCTTGTGAAAAATCAAAGGCGACGAGGTTTGGTCATCATGGTTTAATAGTGATCATTAAGGGTCACGAAGAACTGTTCTTTGAGTTTGGTGCAGAGGATAAACGTGATGCATTTGTTAGTCTTTTAGAACGGCAAAAGGAGGACGTAAAGAAGCGGTTGGATTCAGGGGAGTTTGTCACACCCTCAACTGGAGAACGAGATGCACTTATTTTAGAGGAGCTTGAAGCCAAGCATTCCTCCAATGGAGAATCCGATCCAGCACCTCCTCCTGATAATATGGCTGATTCTCTTCCGGCTGTAATGTTCACATCTGCTTCGTCGACGTTTTTGACATTCAAGCCCAGCAAATCTCTTCATTTTACTTTCCTAACGATTGGTTCGCGAGGCGACGTTCAGCCATACATAGCACTGGCTAAAGGCCTGATGGGCGATGGCCATAGGTGCAGAATCGCCACCCATGGTGAATTTAAAGAATGGATTGAATCTGTACGTTTTGTGCTACAATTGCCTTATACTGTGAACTTATTCACCACAGCACGGTATTGAATTTGGATTCGTCGGCGGTGACCCTGCGGAGCTCATGAGAATATGCATCGAGAATGGGACCTTCACTGTTTCGTTTTTGAAGGAAGGACTTTTGAAGGTTTGGCTGATTAATATCCATGTCTCCATCATATCGTCCAATGTCTTCGTTTCTAGTTTCGCGGGTGGCTCGACGATCTACTGAAAACGTCCTGGGATGCTTGTCAAGGTACGGATGTATTGGTTGAAAGCCCAAGTGCTATGGGTGGGTATCATATTGCGGAGGCTCTCGCCATTCCTTACTTCCGTGCATTCACCATGACCTGGACGAGGACCAGGTATATTCAAACCTTGCTCGTTACATACACCTGCTGACATAAATACAGAGCTTATCCGCACGCTTTCGCGGTACCAGAGCGCAAGGTGACGAGAACGGTTTTTTTCCTCCGAAAGATGTTAAGACTAATGGTTACTAGATGGGTGGAAGCTACAATTATATGGTACCTCTTTTTGTATCTATTTATGGTGCCATTGCCTCACCATATATTTAGTCATATGTTATGTTCGATCAAGTCTTTTGGCGCGCGCAGGCAGGGCAAATAAATCGTTGGCGTCGCAACCTGTTACACCTCGGCCCTACCAATCTTGACAAGATGGAACCTCATAGGATTCCATTCTTATATAACTTCAGTCCACACGTGGTCCCTCCACCATTAGATTGGCCTGAGTGGATTCGTGTCACAGGTAACTCGTTGTGTCTGCGCGCCTCAGTTGTCAACTGATGAACAAATTAATCGTTTGCAGGTTACTGGTTCCTAGATGACGCCGAAGTTAGTGCTCAAAAGTGGACCCCACCATCATCACTGGTTCAGTTTATTGACAATGCTCACAAGACGGGGCACAAACTAGTATACATAGGATTTGGCAGCATCGTCGTCCCAGACCCGAAAGCCATGACACATTGCGTGATCGAGGCTGTTCAGCGTAGTGGAGTTCACGCTATACTGTCCAAAGGCTGGTCGGATAGGTTGCAAGCTAAAAGTAGTGAAGCGGCTGAACCCGAAGAACCGTTGCCCCCAGAAATTTACCCAATATCATCGGTGCCTCACGATTGGTTATTCCAGCGCATCGATGCTGCTTGCCATCACGGTGGGGCCGGGACTACTGGGGCCAGCTTACGAGGTATGTCTGAAGATACAATTTACTAATCGGCATACACTGATGATGTTTGTAGCTGGAATTCCAACTGTTATCCGCCCTTTCTTTGGTGACCAATTCTTTTGGGCAGATCGTGTCGAGGCACTTGGAGTAGGGACAGGTGTAAGAAAGCTTACTACTTCTGCTCTATCGGACGCTCTCGTTAGCGCCACCACAGACGCGAAACAGATCGCGCGAGCCAAGCTGATTGGTGAACAAATTAGGGGGGTGCGTACTGCTCAGTTACAAAGAATGTAAATGTATTGAAAAATCTGTTTTAGGAGGATGGTGTATCGACTGCTATTGAATCCATTTATCGTGACATGGAGTACGCTCGATCTTTGATCAAGAGGCATACGGTGGAGGAAGATGATGAGCACGAAGTTAGTGTCGCAGAAGACTCTACTGTTCGACATCGAGGCAACTTCTCACCAGGCTCTCCGTCTGGATATAGTTCAGTAGGCTCAGCGAGAGCTCCAAGTGAAGATTGGAGTGTCATCTCGGACCAAGAGGACAGTGTGAACTAATCGACTTATACACGAAGGTTCATATAGCTGTCGTCCTACCTCTTCGCATCAACGTCGCATTCTGCTCTCTGTTTCTGTGCAGATCAACGCATTATGTATTCACTTTGGATGATTATTTTTTGATTTTCCAAATGATTTCCTGTGTAACAGATTAACTGTCTAGTTATAGGTATTGATTAATAATGATAACATGTACATACACGTAGTTCTCCTAGATATCACTTAACCTCACACTGTAGTAGTACCAGCGTTATAATGCTCCGCAAATATTTTTTTACTAAATTGACCAAATGTCAGCTCATCTGAGAGACGCTGATCGGTATTAGGTTGCATGAATAGCGCGAAGGACTCTCTGGAAACGGCGCTATTGGACGACGAGCCAACTCGAACACAATGCGGTGTAGCAAGCAATCGCTTATTAGTTGCTACCTCCAGAGCCTCGCCCGTCTGAAAGGCAATGCAGTTTTCTGGTATCGAGGCCTTGACAAGGGTTCCTCCACGAGTACGAATGTATAAACCAGATGTAGGTGACGGACTTCGGATAATTTTGGCCTCGCCATTCTCTTGCTTCTCTAAGAACATAGCCTATATAACGTATGAGAACACATTGTAGACCAGAAGGAACTTCCTCACCGGACACAGCCCTGTTAAGAGAGAATGATCTAAGTGGAACCCGCACCAGTTGTCAATTGGTGCATCCTCATCGGGCGTTGCGTCTGGTGGAGGAGGGAAGTAATGTAATAGACGAGCTTTTGTTGTGTATGAACAACGAATGAGATCTACCAGGGATAAGGTAGAGTCAAGCAATTGGGATGAAACTGTTAATAGGAGAAATTAGTATTGTATACCTGCAAAAGGGTGGAAAAGTTCATTACCAAAGGGTTGACAAGCCGTGGCCAACAGGCATCCCACATCAAATATAAACCTAATTCAAGGAATATGTATCTTAGAACATCTGATTTAAATGAAGATTGCTTACTTCGACAGGTCTTTGAAGGCAACTTCGAAGTTTTCAATTCCCGGTTCACCCTTTTTTGGCCCTATTCTCCCAACCTCATAGTAAATCTTGAAGAAATGGGGCAGGAGTATGGCACAAATGACTTACAGATATTTTCTCCATAATACTCGGGAAATAGTGCTTTCTCTTCTGAAGGAACCACTGCGTCTTCGACATCGATAGGATTGGCGTAATATGAACCTTTGAGGGTGTCTTTTTGTGCCGGTAGCAAAGATAAATTTTATATAGATCCTGAGCTAGAGAAGTATGTTACCTGGTAGCCCATTCATAATTTCCTACAAGATTCAATAAATATGTAAATAAAAGTAGTGCAAACAAGATCGACCGACCTTTCCGTGTGACCATCCGAAGCTTATGGAATTGGTCAATCTTGTGCTACCTATGAAAATATACTGACAAACCTGTATTTGCTGACAGGATCGGAATAACGTTCGCGAACAGATCCATCCAGTTGTCCAAATTGATATGCTAATCGCAGTAGTCGTTCACGATACGATGCATACTCTGCAGGCAGATCACGTATAATCACTATACCCAATGAAGAAGGATCGGACCCGAAGGCCTTCTCTGTTGCCGATGGGTGGGTAAAGAGCATTAAATAACTATTTCGATATTATAGACATAAGAATATACCAATTGCGTCTCCCAGAGATTCTGGGCAAGAGACTAAAGTGCGATAAGGGAGGACAACAACTCCATCTTGGGTGAACTCAATCCCATTATAAACAGGTTCCTATAAAGAAAGAGTAGATGTTAATGAACGTTAAAAATATGAGATGTAATTCCTTGCCATGGATAAAAATCAACAGAAACTGACCAGCAACTGTTCTTGATTGCAATCTTGACCAGATGTTTTTAATCGGCACATGCCGAGCGGAGTGTGAAGTGCCAGCGTGCGGTGTTTGGTTTTTCGTGTTCGTGTTTCTGTCTGAACACATCACTGCTATTTCTCTCTGAAAATGGCTGCTCCAAGCGCAGCAGACGATTCTTCAATGCCACCAGACAACTGGGGTCCTCAAGATGACCAACATATCGGTCCTGGGGGCAATGGTCATTCCGTCGCTGGAACGTCTCTTCCTGTCGACGACCGTAGCACTGGTCAGGATCCCGACAATGCAGACTATCCTCGTGGTTCCAGTGTAAGCGACAATGAGACGTTTCGCGAAAAGCAGGTCAAGGTGCTTAGGTTATTTCCTGTCTGTCATTTGCTTGCTTGGTAGGAGCTCTTTGCTGGGTTTGGCATTCCAATGCTAGGCTACGTTTGGTCTTTGAGCTTCTCCCTCTGAATTCTTCTTTGGGGACTATCCTATGCTGTGCTTCGAATAACTTCTTTTGATTCCGTATCTCTCTACTGGTGTTTACTTTCTGCCGCGCAGCCGAACAAAGTCTACATTGGTGGCCTTCCTGAACACACTCGACAAGAAGACTTACAAAGTTGCTTTGGAAAAATCGGCAATATTATCAATATTGAACTGAAGTGTGTTTCATTTCCTCTACATTAGCACCCTTCCATATCTGATGCATTTCTTGCAGAGTGGGCTATGGATTTGTGGTACGTTGCTTATATGAATCAAGCACATGTGAAATTTCAATTACGAGAACAGGAATTCGATAGCAGGGAAGCGGCTGAAGAAAGTGTGGCCAAATACCACGAAGGCTTTTTTATGGGAAATAAAATTCGTGTAGAACTTTCACATGGCGGTGGACGGACAGCAAAATTTGCGGGTGATCCTGGTGCTTGTTTTAAATGTGGGCAGATGGGTCATTGGGCTAGGTATGCTGTAACGCATTCACGTTGTCTTGTTTTTGACAAGAAATCTATACATCGTGCAGAGAATGCCCCAATAATTCAGCCCCGTGAGTTATCAATATTAATTAAAATTTACAATCCTTCGGTCTCTGAACTACGTACGGGTCTTTCTACAGTGTTCATCGGCGTCAAACCAACTATGATCCTCCTCTGATTGATCGCATTCAAAGGGAATATAATGCAGGCCATCCTCGGAACTTGCCGCCCCGGGACGATTTCCCTCAACGGCCACCCCCTAGGGATGGTAGATATGATTTCCCTCCGCCACCTGCATTAAGAGATCACCGTAGGCCACCATCTCCTGGGGATTATCGAGACTACGGTCCTCCACCTCCTGGTTCTCGTGTCCGTGACTATGATGATTACCGCAGAGGTCCTCCACCTCCTATGGAAGACCGAGAAAGATTCCCGCCTCCTCCAGACTTTCGTGGGCGTTATCCGCCCCCCTCTGACAATGTTTACCGTGGCTACGCTGCACCACCTCCTTCAGTCTATGATCGGTATGACCGAAGGCCCAATGACAGGTATGCACCACCATATCCTCCTCCTCCCGGGCCAGGCCCTCGTCCACGTACCCCGCCAAGGGGCAGGGAAGAATATGATAGACCGCCTCGGTAAGTATTCACGACTTCCTGTCATTTTTCCGTTATTGAAAAATCCATCAGTGATTATCCCGATTATCGTGGCCGTCCTGCCAGTCCCTCGCGTTACCCTCCTGACTATCCTCGTGTAAATGCGAACCCGCCTCCTCCAAGGTATAGGTCGGTACATATTCCCTTGAAGTCTCTAATCAAAACTAACATTATTATAGGCGCCGATCAGCAAGCCCTGTCCGGAATGGACCTCCGTATGACCCATACCCCATGAATGGATATATTCCTGGACCTGTTCCTGCTGTTCCTCCTTCTCGTAACACTCGAGATTATGTTCCCCGCAATAATCGTGATATGATTGAACCTGTTGGGGCTTACAGACGCCCGTAGTGCGAATTTGTACCATCATTTACGAATATTCATGTCTTAGGAATATATTCTATATAGGGCTCTTTGATTTTTGAATTACACTAAACTGACTCAGGGCCATTTATCAAAACCAGTAACAGAGAGTCCGTTGTTCATTCCATTATCTTCCGTTACCTACATAAAACACAAAACACTCGACGGTATAACTAGTGTATTACTAAATTAATTTGAGTACAACCATTTCATGCTCTCCCACCCTTCTTCTTCTTATTAACAACCTTAAAGCCCCATTCTGGCTGAACAGCTTTTGGGGTGGCTTTTACGACGTCAGCGATGGATATAGGCTTGACTGGTGCCTTGCCGGAAGCGGTGTTGCCTTTTGCTCTGGCAATCGCATCGGCCTTCCTTTTTGCCACAAATTCCGACGCGAATCGACGTCCATCAAGAGTTGTACTGTTGGAATAAATAGTATCTGAGATAATTTCAGTGGTAGATGCATCGGGCTCCAGTGGAAAAGATAACAGCATCGAAACAATCTCCTCAACTATGAAAGTCTGTAAGTAAACATAGTAGCCGGGGTTTCGACTTCTCGAGTACATACCATTCACGGAAGCATTGAGACCTTTCAAAGAATCGCTCAACCATTTAAGGAAGTCATGGGAAGGAGGCTCTGGCGTGTCATCTTGCTTGAGAGTGAAATGTTTAGGTTTAGAGGAAGTAGTCCCGACTCTCTGGACCGAAGGGGCCACGGGTCTAGAGGTAGACGCTGTTGCAATAGGCGCCGGCGTTGCGACTTGCGCTGGAGGACGGCCAGATACAACTGTAACGACAGGAGTCGCTTTGCCGCTAGGGCCAACGGTGGTCCAGACGTTGTTACTGTTGGATGTCGTCGAGGACGAAGTCAGAGCACTCTAAAGCTAAAATCAGAAAAATTTGCAGACAATTGGTTCAAGGACTCACCTTAGTTGTAGTATCGGCATAAGGTCGTTTGGGGATAGCAGAAACCGTCGGTTCTTTGGATAAGTTTTTCTTGCGCACCTCCTCTTCTTCCTGTATTTCTTTCATAGTCTTCTTGATCGTTACTGGCTTGAGCGATGTTGTCCAAACAGGAGTAACAGGCGTTTGTGCTGGAGCCGCTGGAGCTTCACGAGGTAGAGAATTACCACGAGCACCAGCTTGGGATGTAGGGAGGCCCCAGGAAGCAGTGAATGGTTGGAGATCTTCTTTCGGGTCGGAGGCTGCTGCACGAGCGGCACGTTCTCTCTCTCTCTCAGCAGCCTTGCGCGACTCGAGCTTCTTTGCTTCAGCCTCCTGGATTTCACGAAGACTAACAGAGGAACCAGAGGTCGTTTTCTTCTTACTCTCATCTTCCTTGACCCAAGCCATTTTAGGGACAGATAAAGTTGTTGTCAAAGTTTCAGTGGTTGCTGGGGAAGACTGACTACTGGAAGATTGATTCAATGGTGCATTTACTTGGGCCACCTTCTTGGCACTGGGCTGTTGGGGAGGTGGTGCTGAATTCGATGTCGGCTCGGATTGTGGTTCGGGCACAGGATGCTTCAATAACTCTGGTTTCACATAAGGGTCTTGCTGTTGATCGTGTGGCCCTGCAACGATATGATGCGTTGGTTTGTCATTTTTCGACGATGTTTCCTGGTTGTCAACAATGTCAAGAGCGAGCGATTCATTAGAAATAGCTGCAGCAAGTTTCTCTTCGACATGATTCCAGGTTGGGTTGGAAACAGGTGCAGAGATAGTCGATGTAACTTCTGACTGTTCTGTAGGATTAGTCGACGACGACTCAGTTATTTCAGCCCATGGTACGGAAGGCGCTGTGGGCACATTTGAAACTGTGTTTCGAGGCGACTGAGAAGAAACGATATCGTCATTAGGGTCACGGAATGAATATAAGGTTGCAAGATGTCCTTCAGAGGTCCCTCGCACAGGCAACGCGTACTGTTGCTGTTGCATAGGCGAATTCTGGAATGTCGGCTGACTGGCATAATTGTAAGGTAAAAAGTTTGCCGGGTTCGAATCAATAGGGTGTTGACCGCCCACGAAGTTTGTTTGACCATTCATCTGCTGTAGACCATGGTTGAGTGCTCTTGAAAGAGGAATATCGTTGCTAATTTCAGGATGGCGCTGTTGTAATTGTCCAATATCTGCCAATTGCGTTAAATTAGACACATTATTGTACCCATAGCCCGCATATGCCAAATCTCTGTCCGGCACATAATTATTGTATGTGGTGGTATTGAGACCAGTTTGGAATTCTTGCCCAATTATCCTTCTGTCGGAAAATGGGGAGGGGCGATCCGACATTCCAAAGCCTGAAAGTCGGCCATTAGGTTCCCCGGCGTAGTATACTTTGTTGTCCCATCCACCAAAAGCCGAAGAATCAGGCGAAGGGTTACCAAAATGTGAGGCACCGACAGATGAAGAGGGTGATTCAGATCCTCCGTTAACGTATGATTCTAGAGTGCTTGTCCGCAAGGAGCGTATGGGAGCGGGTTGCAATGGTTCAATGAAGGTTTGGTCTGCTAAGGAATGCATATGGCCACCCGACGAACTTCCGTAACTAAATGAGGGGAAAGAAGGTATTGGAGATAAGAATATGTTTTCTCCGTTTGAGCGTTGGATGAGCTCCGCAACTGTAGTCCACTGAGTGTCATAACGAATTCGCCTCATAGGCAAATCGCCTGAAAAATAACCATCATTATACCACTTCTGCATGAGATCTGCACGGAATGGCCCTGTCAGACAAAAAGCGCATGAGCAACACTGCGCCACCCTAAAATCAAGATGTTGTGACTCGCACCTTGAACCTGCCCTGTAGGATCTTTATATGACCACTCAACAGAAGCTAGATCAACCAACCCAGGAGGAGGACCCACGCTGGCATGATTAGGGCCGAACGGATCAGAATTAACGCTTCCGTTTGCAGAAAGAGTATTCCGAGATGTGTCTTGAATGTTTTCAGAGCTACTACTCGCGTATCGTTTTTCAGGAGATGAATGGGTAGAAAAGAGGTTAGAATCTATGTCCGTGTTGGACTGCGTACTATTTCCATAGTCTTCTTCCTTCTCTTCACGTATACCAGATGCCTTGATTTCTTGAAAATTTTCAGTGGCTTCTTTGGAAGTAGTGACGCTTTTACCAGCCGTCTCGGACGCTCGCCTTCTCGATACCCACGATTCGCCATTGTTGAGAACACCATCAAAACCTGGTGTGTAGCTGCCACGACTGCGTGCTGGGTCCCGAGGGGAAAGTAAGGGCGACTGCAAGGTTGTAAGAGACGGTTTCCGCGCAATGGCCGGCATCATCATATCTGATGAGTTGGACATGAATTCATTATGCCATTGATCAAGAGTAGGGAAGTACCTGAGGCGCTTGCAGCGCTATCCTTGCGCTTAAGCGCTCCAAAGCGCTCTCGAAGAGGACTGTTGGCGTTTGCTGAAGATGAAGCATGATTTAGTCGAGGACGTTCCAAGCCCGAGGTATTCAATGGTGAAAGATATTCTGTGGACTGGCTCGGACGACGCCGGAGTTCAGAGTTCAAGGGTCCTGCAAAAAGCTGATAAAACATGAGCTCGTCCCGATCAGAGAGAAGGAAAACAAAACAAAATGACCTTTTTCTCAGCTTCGGTCATTTCACGCAGAGTTGCAGGCTCCGTTCCACCCTCTCTTACGACCCCTTCCCAGCGCTCAACCTCTAAGCCAAGACCTCCCTTGCCACCGCCTTCCTGATAGATTTTGAGCAACTCTTCCTTCGAATAGCGAAATGGATGGGATTCGTCTCCGCTGCTCTCGAATGATGCTGATGGATTCGCGGACACCAAAGCAGAGTAGGTTGAAAGGGCAGAAGCAGACCCATTATTTGCAGAAAGAGGGGGTGAAGGGGGTTGGGTTCGCGCCAGTGGCTGGTGCTTTGTTCGCATCCATTCGGGACCAAAATGCATAGTAGTAGTGGACATTTTCAAAGTTAAGGAGACAGCTGATAGATAGCTTTAGTTAAAGAAATGATGTTTTCTTTTAAAAATCAGGATTTAGTGGCAGCGTCCTTAAGGATCCCACACGTGGAAAATATTTATCGATCGTGAGAATTTTCTCTTTAGGGTCAGTCTCGATCATGAATCGCAATAAATAAAATGGTCATTATTCGGTATATACATATTCTTTGGTATACCATTAGTTCATCTTCACGCGCCAAACGGAAACGGGAAGTTCTTATAAAAAGTTAGAACGCATCATTTTAAGTGTTAGTTAAAGGACGTACTCTGTAATTTGCGGGAAGTTGGTATAATGAAGGCCAACAAAAATATCACCCCAAACGCAAGGCAGACTGCGCTAACCATGTAATAGCCATCCGATTGTGTAACACAAGTACCGCCTATCTCTTTGCATAGCGCTTTACCATGATCTGAAATACATTCCTTCGCTGCGAATTTTTATTGTTATCAGAAACGGTTCGGAAAAAAATGAGGATAGCTTCACCTTGTATGTCTATTCCGGCTTTGGGAACTTCGCAGGTAGCGACACTGAATAAATCGATACCTATTTAGCGAAGTTAGTTATCTATACATAAACAATGATAATAAACAAACCTTTGAGGACAAAATATTTCGGCCAAGTTCCTCCCATATTGGTAAAAGTGTTCAACAGCTACAAGCAATTAGAAAGAATATGATGTAGGAAAGGGAGATTGCTAACAGTCATATATGTTCCACCAATGAGAGGATCAGATACTCGTGTATGAAAAGCAGAAATACCAACAAACTGTACGGTCCTAGACATGTACATTAGTATTAGACATTTCTGTAATAAATAGAACGGGACTTTACGAGGCAAATGAGGATAAGACTGTGTGAAGCACGAGGATAATGAAGAATCCTATCGAAATAGGTGGTTTGGGGAACCAATAAACAATGAGAGTGGCGATAAGTGCAAAGCCAAGACGAGGCCAAAATGCATAAATCCAAGGACGGAGTGGACGATCACCCCTGGACCATTTGGCTGCGAGCCAACCACCCATGATTTGGAATGGGAAGTCAATGAGCACCACAAGAGCAAGGTCTTCACGTTTGAACCCCTTTTCAACCAACTTCAAACCGGTGGCTGCATCATTCGCAGCGAACCCAATTTTGGCGAATAGGTGTATGATTATAAGGAGTTGTACATCTGTAATTTCGATAAGAGAAGTATTAAAGCCAAAATTCCGGGTACGCACGTCTCAATTGGCATATGGTCCATATCGTTTTGTAAACCGCTTTGATACTCATATCCGCTTCGCTGATAGGCTCTTTGTCCTGCGTGATGTAACATGAACGGTTGTCACTGTTTATTTTTGATAAAAAGGAAACAGACCTCTTTTTTGAAGAAGATTAACCATAGAGTGATGAGGTAACATATGACACTCCAGAAACGCAGATAACCACTGAGTGTTAAATGAGGTACGCCCCATTTTTGCCTATAAGGAAGAAATGTGAGTAATCTGTCTTGTCTTGGCATAATATATCCTTACGCGAATGCTTCGCTATTAAAAGCTAAAAATACAGTGAAAGACGCAAAAAAGCCTGTGTTTAAGCCAATAGTTTGGCAAGTTGACGCATATGATAAACAATCTTGGGACAAGAGCGTTAATGCCCAGCCTGACATCGTGTTAGTAAAGGAGATATTGCAGCAGGAAGGAATTAATTACCGTCCACAGCGATATCTGCGAATGTTACAAAAATGAGTGAAACAGTCATTAATACATTTCACACCTGCTCTGACCTTGAGTAGCAGAAAACATAACTAGCATGGTAAAGATAGTAGTGAGTTCCCCAACATTATTGGCTGGCTAAATTGGATCATGAGTAACTGTTACAAAAGAAATAAAGCAGAACATCTGCACATCAAGCATTAATCTCTGGACATTGAATGAGATATACAACATCAACGATCCGACAATCAACTGCATCGGCACAATCCAAGACTTTCGACGGCCGAAGGACTTGAAGAAGAGTGAATCGACAATTGGCGACCATAACAACTTGAGCGAATAAGGATAACTCGACAATGCGAATGTGGCTAATTGTGAATATGATAAGTGTTCTTTGAGAAGAAACGGTACTGATCCTGTTTAATCACGTATGGCAATCAATCTTGAGGTTGTTACACGCTCGTTCGAGAGTAGAAGCTCACCTAACGCTAGTCCAAGCTGTGGCAAGAAGATTCAGTAAAAAGTACCAGACAAATCAAACGGTAGGACAGAGACAGACCGGTATGCCCTGTAACAAGTCTTTCCTATTTGTCAGAATTAACATGCACAGTACTTATATAGTTACTTACAAAGCACGCATAAAAGAACCATCCCACGTTTATCCTTTGCAGAAATAGGTCTTTTCAACACGTCTTCCTGCTCTGAAATCGAATCGTTTTCTTGAAATTCTTGTGCCGAGCGAACTCTGTCCTCCTCGTTAAGAAGACTCAGTTCCACATCGTCCGCATCCTCGTCTCCCATATTAGGACGCGGGGTCCTAGGCGTTCGAGGGGATATGTGGATACTATTGAGAGACGAGGTGACGGCCATCGGTTCCCTCGGTGTGTTGGTTCGCATAGCCCTCTATTTGAAGTATAGAGATTTTTCTATGATGTTGGTCGTCGACGTGACTAGAACATGTAATAAGTAGCGGTAGCACCGTCTTTGTAAAAGAAAGTATTGAAATGACAAGTTGCAACGGCGCTCGAGACTCGGAGTCGGTCGACACGTCGAGTAATTCACGTGATCCGCGGGAGTGACAAGTGACGTGTTACCGGCAAAATCCGGTAGCCTCAGAGAAATCAATTCGACTGTTGACAGTTGAACGCATAACATCGTCAACATATTTGCTACATATCTGCCTCGGGCCGTGTCCTGACGAAAGGCGTACATCGCGTCCCTAAGGAAGCATTGTCATGAGGTCAATGTGCAACCGACGCCGTGCAAATGACCTTCTGTTCTACTATCAGCAGCTCTTAAATTTCCCTGAATTCTCCGTTCGTCTGCCTTTTCGCTCGATTCCATTTGTCTGCTCTGGTTATTTAACTATATTTCATGGTAGATTTGCTCATCAATTGAGGTATCACGGTTTTTCAATTTATTACTTTTTGTTACTTCTTAGGACATACTATCCTCCTTCCAATTCTCAACTTCTAACCCAAGTGTGCTTCCGGATTTCGTCCGTCATTTCTACGCCCATGCCCTAAACTTGCCCGTGAAATATGTATTACTCCCAGGCTACAAATACAAAAGCACCTTTTCGCTGTCGAGCCGTTCTGCTTTCCTTGTGCATCCCTCCAACATGAAGCATTGGACATTGCTACTTTATTTCTTAAGACTGACTGTCTCCCTTGCGCTTGTTCATGCTGCCGTTATCGTTCCTGGGGCTACCTGGACCGATACCGGCGGCAATGTTATTCAGGCTCACGGAGGGGGGTTTTTGAAGGCAAGTCCCAACTGGTCGTCCAACATCATCCACGGTCTTGAGCGGACGATTTCTAGGTTGGCTCGACTTATTACTGGTTTGGCGAAGACAAAGCACACAATAGCGCTTTGTTTAAAGCAGTTTCTTGCTATACCGTTGGTTATGCGTTTACGTATAGCTTTTTCGTTTCTTATGATCTGAAAATCTGTAGTCCTCCGATCTTGTTTCGTGGACGCGACAGAACGATGCTCTCGCGCCTGTTGCTGGAACTTCGATCTCTACATCTAATATTGTGGAAAGGCCTAAAGTTGTGTTCAACAAAGCGGTGAGCATCTATTATAATTCGATGGATTCTGAATACAAATTTTTCCCTCCAGAACTCTGAGTATGTCATGTGGTTTCACTCGGATACATCCAAGTGAGTATATCGACCTTTTCGGCCGCAGAGTTATTTTTTTGAACAAAGAGAATACCGTCAGCTATGGAGCCGCTCAGGTCGGCGTTGCTACGGCGAAATCTCCTTGTGGACCATACACCTACAAATCCAGTTTCTCGCCTTTGGGTGCTCAGTCCAGGGACATGGGATTATATCAAGATGGTGACTATCACATTTATCTGAAAACATTGAATTCTCATTCACCATCATGGCAACCACAGATGACGGTGAGCAATGCTGGCATTTCATAAATTTATACATATCAGTGATTTTACCTTCAAATTCCCAGCCGCCCAAACTGTTTATCTTCTTTATGCTTCCGACAATAATCAGAATTTCAAGATATCTCGTTTGGACGCCAATTATTATAATGTGGTTTCCCAAACAAGCGTACTTTCAGGTATGTTCTTCCGAATGACATCAACTGATAAATTACTTCCATGAACTTATAATCGATAAGGATCGACTCTTGAAGCTCCCGGGGTCATAAAACGCAATGGGGTACGGTAGTCAAAGCGACTCGTATCACCACACCAGATGATTGACTCTTTCTTATTGAAGGTTTACTATCTTTTTGCGTCGCATACGAGTGGGTGGGATCCTAACCCCAACAAGTTCTTTACTGCATCAGTGAGTCGCAGAAGGCTGAGTACCATTTAATGAACGAGATTAACAACATACAGAGCTTGGCTGGTCCGTGGTCTTCGCAGTCTGACATTGCACCTCAAGCAGTTCGGACATACTTCTCTCAAAATGCCTTTGATCTGCCACTGTCCACCTTTGCTATATATATGGGGGACCGATGGCGCCCGTCCCTCCTTGGTAGCAGTCGTTACATCTGGTATCCCTTAAGTTGGAACACCGGTGTGCCGCAGATCGTCCCGGCCGACGTTTGGAGTGTGAATCTCTCAGCAGGAACATATACTGCCGCTACAGGGACGAGTTACGAGGCCGAAAGTGGCACTGTCAGTGGTTCAGCAACTATCGCTTCTGATTCATCTTTTTCTGGTGGAAAGGCAGTGGGCTACCTCGGTAAAGCAAATACGTCGATATTTTCTATCCAAACTAATCTAATCCAATTGCATCAGGGAAAGGGGGATCAGTGACCATCAATAATGTTCAAGGTATCGGGACAGACCAATGGGTAGCGCTATATTATGCAAATGGTGTGTATGGCTTTGATTGTTGTGAGATTTGCCTCAGTGCTCATCTTATTATCATTACAAGGCGATTCAACATGGAGGAACACAACCATTAGGTATCTTCGATTGGAACCTGTCTTCATATCAAAATTTGACTTTCCTCTCATAGTGTCAATGGTGGTGCCAGTATCTTAGTGGACCAACCCAATACAGGCGGTGGCCATGTAATCTTATCGGTACCGGTGAAGGTCAGTCTTCGAAGCGGAGCAAACAGTATAACCATTGCTGCAAACCAGAACAGTAAGTAAACAGTTCTTCATTAGTACTAGAGAAAACGACCAAACAACTAATGTTGTGGTCATAAACAGCCTATGCTGCTGACCTGGACAAGATAGTTGTGTATACAGCAGCATAAGTGAAAGGTTGGTATTAACTATCTTACAAAGTAACAAAATAAATAATTTGCTCTATCAAATTCTAGATCGGTGATATCTACAGTCCTTGATCTAGCACATGCCCTCCAATAATCTATGCACGTCCAACAGATTGCACTCTTCCGAGCAGTATGATTGGATACAGATATCCATGAAAATATCAATGCCTTGATTTCCAAAGGGTTTTCAGTTGCTGTACGTTCAAAAATAAGTGTTGTATTCAAGCCATCGAATAGCGAACTTGCCTCATAGAAAACAAACATGAGGACTGTGTTAGGCCCTAGTCTGATAAATGACGGTGTCCAACCCTTGAATAAGAATCTAACACCCTCCTCACGAAGAGAACGAGTGATGACTTGGGTGAATGTCGTACTGCAGGACTGAAGAGGCTCATGAGGAATTTGACATTGAATCAAGAAAAATCTTTACCGCAGCCATGAGCCTGGAACGGATCACGTCGGCGGGAGAGCAAACCGCTGTTGAATATAAATTGTTTGGATAATCTGACAAAGGAAGAATACTGGACTCACTTGTTGCAAACATCCCAGCCAAACAACTGGAGACAAGATGGAGCAATATATTATCGCTCATTTGGAAATCAACGATAGGTAACCGGTGAGCGAGCAAGGTGGTCTTGATGAAATCGTATCTGCTAGAAGTCACAAAACGAATCATTAGACAAGAAAAAGTACGTACGACCCTACTTGAGAAGCCTTTCCAGAGTTTCAATCAGCATGAAGATGAGAAAAACCGCAATTCACATACGTTCATCAGCACGGCGCGGAACTAATGTATTGTTAGCTTATGATGCTGCAGCGATAGTGCTTTTCTCACTATATTTGTTCCAAGACCTCTCGTGAGGCCTTGAAGACCTTCTTCCTTCACCAAACGAAAAAACCCTGAAAACGCATCTGGGTAATTGAATTGCCGATCTGGTGGTCTAACAAGATCACTTGTCATTCGTACAAGGATGATGTCTATATTTCCTTGTAAACATGCTAAAAGGATGATATCCGAAAGGGCGACTAACCAGCAGGATTCCCGGCTATGCCTCCAAGTCCTCCTGCAACACAGGCTGCTACCAGCAGCCGAAAAGTCGACGTTTTGCCCTTCTCGGATAGCTTGGTCTTCAATTTTTCATATGCGCCCAATCGCACTAAAGAATAAGACATCTGCCTCATCAAAGATGCACTTAATCCAACGTAGAGACTTCGAAAGCCGGACTGGGAGATTGAGGTCTTCATGACTGATAAAGTAGATGGGCGCCGTGAACCCGGAATAGCATCTAGAGTCTGCATTCGCCTGTAACCATATCAGCAAAAGGATTACAAGTTGTTGTGTCGCTTGCGACGGACACTTTGGTTACATCCAACGGGTGAGTGCAAGATGCAGCCACTATAAAATTACTAATCAATATTTTACTATGAAAATGTCAGCTTATCCACGTACTCGAAGCGGCCACCCCTTTTGAAGTGAAAGAGAGTCAGAAGAAATTCGCAAAAGAAGACATTACCATACCTCCGAGCCTAGATAATAGTCAGTAAATTATGTACAGGAACTGATGACGGAAAGAGACTGACCAGAAGGGATAACTAGTTGACATCGGATGGGAGTTGAAGGTCTAACTTAACCCAAGTTTGCTTCGAAGGAGAAGCTGTAAATAATAGGGACGTCACTCCTGACGGCTTGAGAGCACGTTGCTTAAGGTGAGCGAGAGGCAAAAGGGAACACATTGCTTTTGGTCGGCTACACGCTGATCTGTGCTTCGGCATTAAACATTTCATTACACATGATTCTACTCCTTACATACATTTCCTTACAGCGATTGTCGCCGAAGTCACCAGTAGGTACAGTGTACAGATCGAGAGTAGATTATAAAATACATACGGAGACTCTGTGCAGCTCATGGTATGCAGCAAGTACGGAGCAAGCACACAGATAAATGCCTCGTTGGGAGTTACGAGTACGGGCGGGGTCCGTGCGATGTGGCTGGGTTGTTTGGTTTTGAGTGAGCAGCCAATCAAATGGAACGTGCCAACACAACGTTGGTTCGTTTCATCGCTGTCCTTTCACCCCTTCCATTCATCTAACTTTTCCATCACCTTCTGCTTTCTTTTATTTTTCATCATGAGCGGTCACGACAACGAAGAACTCATTGACTACGAGGAAGACCACGACGTGCCAAATGTCGGTGCTTCTGCAGGAACCAATGGCGCGGCAGCGGGCGCCAGTGACTCGGAAGGAAAGGATAAGAAAAACTTTTCAGGCATCCATTCCACGGGTTTCCGGTCAGCATTTTGCAACTTCACAAGTCATTCAATGTGTTTAATATTCTATTCGCCTTTCATAGTGACTTCCTTCTAAAACCAGAGTTGCTGCGCGCCATTAGCGACCTTGGTTTTGAGCATCCATCAGAAGGTGTGTTCTGACCAATTCATCTATAGCCCTTTGAAGCGTGGTATTAACTTTCATACCAGTGCAGCAAGAGTGTATTCCTCAAGCTGTCCTGGGCATGGACGTGCTTTGCCAGGCGAAATCGGGTCATGGAAAAACTGCGGTCTTCGTTTTGGCCACGTTGCAGCAGCTTGAGCCTGTCAATGGCGAAGTTTCCGTCCTGGTACTTTGCCATACTCGGGAGCTTGCTTTCCAGATCAAGAATGAATACACTCGCTTTGCTAAATACATGCCTGACGTGCGTGTTAGCACCTTCTATGGTGGCACACCTGTCGCCAAAGATGCAGAAATTCTTCGCGATAAAGCTAAATGTCCTCATATCGTTGTCGCTACCCCTGGCCGCCTTAACGCCCTCGCAAGAGACAAGGTTCTCGACGCAAAAAACGTGAAACATTTTGTTCTAGACGAGTGCGATAAAATGCTCGAACAGCTTGGTTAGTCTTGCGAATTTGGCGCTCCCACGTCCTCGATCCTTTAAAATTCCTCCCTGCAACGAAACTTCTGGCATGACAAAATTATTGTTAATGCGTTATGTCGATTGACATATTATACCTTCCGGGTCATTTTCAGCATGGCATTGCACCTGGATCATTCGTAGTCCCGAGCATTGGAAGCCCACATGAGGCCCGAACAACGATTATTACGAAGATTGATACTCGGGTACATGCAGCGATTGCCCACTTTATTTTCCTATTTCTTCACTGTCGCATCTTATATTTTATGCCGCTTTCTTCGACCATCTTATCTAATTCCGACATCGTCCAATAGACATGCGTCGTGATGTACAAGAAATTTTCAGGGCGACACCACATCATAAGCAAGTTATGATGTTTAGCGCAACGCTCGCCAAAGATATTCGGGCTACGTGCAAAAAATTCATGGCCAATGTATTTGTATTCCTCTTCTTAACATGGTGTAGAAGCTTATCTTTTTACATTCCCAGCCTCTTGAAATTTTTGTCGATGATGAAACGAAGCTCACTCTCCACGGACTTCAGCAACACTACGTGAAGTTAGAGGAAGTAGGCAAAAATAGAAAGTTGAATGAGTTGTTAGATTCGCTTGAATTCAATCAGGTATGTCCCAGTCGTATTGTTGAATGTCCGTTGATTGACCTGCGCGTAGGTCGTTATTTTTGTCAAATCAGTGGCTCGTGCCATCGAACTCGATAAACTTCTTGTATCATGCAATTTCCCTAGCATCAGCATTCATTCAGGACTTCAACAAGAAGAACGGTTCGTCTTTACTTAGACGATTTTCCTAGCCTTTTAACATACATTCCTCGAAAACAGTATCAGCAGATACACAGCCTTCAAAGCTTTCGAAAAGCGCATTCTAGTTGCTACCGATATCTTCGGGCGTGGTATTGATGTAGAGCGTGTCAATATTGTTATTAACTATGATTGCCCACCGGATGCTGATAGCTACTTGCATCGTGTTGGGTATGGCTGACGATTTACAATTGTTACGATGGTGTTAACGATCTCCTCAGGCGCGCTGGTCGATTTGGAACCAAAGGTCTCGCAATTACGTTTGTTGCTTCCGACAGTGATCAACAAGTCATGTCTGCCATTCAATCACGATTCGAAGTTGCTGTTCCCGAACTGCCCGACCATATCGATCCTGCTAGCTATAGTAAGTTTCATTGGATACATTTTACATTTGCTAAGTAAATTCATTTACTTTATTTACAGTGACGTCTTGAACAAGTATCTTTTACTTTTTGTGTTTTCATTGTAATATCTGTTTTTGCCTAGTTGTCAATGAGATGTTGTGTACAAGCGTAATCCGGTTCCTTTCTAAACGACGTCACCAAACGCGTCATCTAAGTACACCACAGTCGCGTGGGTAAATATGGCTGCATCACGTGTTATAACAAAGCTGGTGCCTAGCAATAGTAGTAAAACTAGATAACTGGTTAGCAGTCTGGAGTCTGGACTCTACATATTTGAGCGCCGAGTGGTATCGCCCCGTTGCCCAATTGTGTCAGTGATAAACTGAACCTCATAGTTTCTGCTCCTCTTCTCTCTGGCATCGACGTCTTCAAGTTGACTGCATGAAGAAAAAGGTTGTTCAGCCGTCTTTCCCTAGCTTGTACTTTCGAGATGGTGTTCTCTCCATACCTGGTTATACCTTTGAAAAGGTATCCCATCAATAGGTCATTCTCTTTAAATGTTACTCACCTTTCTTGAGGCAATTCCATGGCAAGATACAGGAAGTATGACGATACTGGCCGAAGGAAACAGCTTGAAAGATGGATCTAATGTACTGGCTAAAATTGCACCCGCTCAGTCGAATGGTTCTATGTGTCTTGAACGCGAAGCCCACATGTATGTATACAAGTTTCCATGTCTGGCGTCTGACCGATTTACTCTTTGTAGTTTGGGAAGAATGGCTTCTTCATCGGAAGGCTACAGCACCGCTCTTCGCATGATCGACTTCCTCAAAATTCCTCGTGAAAGTGGCGACTGTGTTGTCCTTCTTCTTGTTCACCCAGGACTGAATCTCCTGGGGCGTTACTTACCCCCGTCTAAAGTCAATGATCTTTTGGTCGCAGACATTGCCCGCCCTCGACCATCTCTGGCACCTCACAGTGATGCATACATGATTGACCTTGAAGAACCCGACTTATCCGAGGAAATGGAAGCCTTTGATATTATGGACCTCGCATCCTTTCTAGAGTACGTGTGGATTTAACTTTCTGTTCGAGCAGCTCATACCCATATTGCTCAGATTCTCAATACAGGCAACACATTGCCTTGAAGTTTTACACAAGTGAGTCGTTCTTCATCATTTTTGAAAACTTTCTTACGTATATGTATACATTTAGAGCTGGATTAGTCCACCGTGAAGGTAATTTGTGCCCATATCAAGTTGTGTCGTTACTGAAAATTTCCAGTCCGAGCGAATGCATTTCACCTTAATTCACACTCTGGATCTGTACGACTGGTCCATTTCGGTAATCGCGCCATTTCTTTAGAAAATTTTGGTTCACCTTCGTCTCTCGTTTTGCGTGCATATGAAGAAGCTGAGAAACTCAAGATAAAGGAAGCACTGTGCTACCTTGCACCCGAGCAGACGGGTAGCATCGAAACCATGGCACAGGATCACAGAACCGATCTTTACTCATTGGGAATCTTGTTCTGGACGTTGCTCGTTGGAAGGGGTCAAATGCCTTTTGAAGGCGGTGCACTTGAACTTTTACATTCTATTGTTCAGAAAAGACCCATGCCTGTTCACGAAGTCCGCCGCGATGTTCCACAAGTTCTTGCGAATATAATCGACAAGGTGCTTACTTCGTACATTTAAGTTATAATTTCTAACACCATAAATCATATGGTTAGCTTCTAGCAAAAAACCCTGATTTACGGTACCAGAGTGCTTACGGCTTGAAGAAAGACCTACTGTTGTGTCAACAAAGACTTTTGACCACGGTATCTTCATCCCCGGAAGAGTCTTCTGAGGTAATACTTAATGGCAATGATGGAGATGATCATGGCCTAACATATCTCTGAATCCAAAAGCTTATTCCATCATTTGAAATTGCATTGGAAGATCGATTCATAGTCAGTTACGCGATTAGCACCTATTATCTTCACCATATTAACCATTGGTCCAGGAATTTACTATGCCATTGGCACTGGTATTATGTTCCTGGTTCTTTTTCTCGGCCTTCATTAACTTTTAACAACAGTTTGGAAGAGAAAAGGAGTTGGAGCTGATAAGGAATGTCAGTGAGTCTATTTTTCTAATATCCTACATTCCATCTCTTTCTTACAACCGCCGTAGTTCACAACGTTTCAACAAGTTTCTCCAGGCATTTCTCTGCGACCAAGGGATACTTTGACTTGTCCACAACTAGCACACAAGGCATGAGTCTCGATGATTATCCAGACTCTGTATCGTCACAGAGTGATTCCGTCTATGTAAGTTCAATGGCGGGCACTTCAAGTCCCGTGGTGCATTCGACATTGGAATCAAACACATACGAGCAATCAAATGTGTCGCACAGCCCTTCTACTCAGTCTCGAGATGGTCTTCGCAAGGTCGTCCTACGAAGCAGGAGTCGAGTGTCACGTACTCAGGCTGTCATTGTTGTGGGTCCTCCTGGGCAAGTCAGTTTCTTCGTAATTCATTGCATACAAGTTGAGCGTTTTCTAGGATTGGAAAGAGTTCGATGGTACTTGTAAACCAGGCCAAGTGGAGATGTGCGTAATTTACTATTCGTGCGCACGGTGGTACCTAATGACAGTGATGTCTTGGATGCGTAGCACACGGTCTTTGGGGTCAAGCGAAATTTCAAAGCGCCGACTCAGCTCCCTTCGCAGCTCTGGTGAATTCTCTATAAACCTGGACATGCCATATGTGACTAAATTCACCTTAGTTGGGATGTTTGTCATCGGTTTTGCGACAACTTATGGTTTTCCATACAGATTTGCATAGGTTTGTAAACGCTCTGCGAGAACGCCTAGGACCGCAGCTCCAAAATGTCCCGCTTCTCTACCAAGGGACTCCCGAGCTCAAGGACGTCCTGGGGCTTTTTGATATTCACTTAGAAAATCCACAAGAGCCGCTAAACACCCGAGAACTTCGAGCTAGATTCCAATCTTTGGTTGAAAACGTTTTTACAGTCATCGCAGAGACTAGATTGTTCGCCCTGTTCCTGGACGACTTACACGAAGCTGATCAATCGTTAAGCCTTTCGCAAATTTTCCAATGGCACATCATTGCTCACCGAATTGTTAGGACCTTGGACTTGGTCTCCACATTAGTAAACTCAAAGAGTCGCATGGTCAGTTTCCCATCAACATTGATTACTTGATTGCTCAGGGCTTATAATTGTCATGTACAGCTCATATTTGCAACATTGCGTTCTGATAAAGTGTAAGAACGCTAATGTTACACATTCTGGTTGTCATTGACCAAGTAAATCATCTTCAGAGAAGTGGTGGAACATGTTAGAAACATGTTCAGCAGCCGGTCAAGAAGCACGTGGATCAATATGGAACCTCTGACTTTTGAGGCGATCTCCTTGTTAGTGTCAAAGACTTTACATCGAACAATAAACGAATGTGCATCGCTGTCGGCTTTCGTAACCAAGGCATCTTCTGGGAATGCATTTTCAGCCCGCAGTGTTTTGACCACTCTTCAACGGCAACATCTGGTGTGTTGACTGTTTTCAAATTTGAACGTTTAATACAATTTGTACAGATCACGTTTGACTGGGAACGTAACCATTGGGTGTATGTTTTCTGCATATCTATATCGACCTGAAGGTTGGCTAATAAAATCACTTCAAGCTATGATATGCCCGCTATCGAGGGAAGCTTAGCCGACCAGAAGATATCCGACCCCACTGATCTTACCTTTCTGATCACGCGCTTGCGAGAACTTCCAGAAGAAGCGCGTAAGTATCTCTTATGGGCGGCCTTTTTCGGAGAAACGTAAGTATGATTACTTATATGAACGTGCTGCACTAAGATAAGTATTCAGTTTCAAGGTTACAGAAGTCGCTCTAATGATGGACTGGGAAGACTCCAATGAACACCACGGCCCTGATGATGATATAGATGACATGTGGAATCTCCATAAAGCTGTCACCAATCTTCGTGAAACCGGAAGCGGAAATAGCCATAAATCTATGCGCGGGCTCCAGCTGGCATTGACCGAAGGCTGGCTAATCACTCGAGCAAGAGATATGTGTAGTTTTGCCCATGACAGGTATAGGCAAGCTGCTCAGGCAGAGGTGGAGAATTTATCCTCAGACGCGATCTCGAGAATGTCATTCAGGGTACGATAATCTAAAGTATATCATTCGATCGAAACTCACAGAAGTATTTATAGATTATTTTGATGATGCTTCATGAAACCCCTATTGATGTTTATCGCATAGCTGAGCATGCTAAAAAGTCCACTCCCTTATTGATCCTTTCCTTCAATATTCTTACACACGACTTTGACTTCCGTTTTCAGATGCCTCAAACTGCTCCATGTTCATCCAAAGCGCGACGAATTGTTGGACGTCTTGATCGATGCAGGAGAATCAGCTTGGGCCCGAGGTGCCCACGAAGTAATTGCTTTCTCTATGTTTTATTTCGTCTCTGACTCAATACACACAGCTCGCAATCCAGTCTTTCATCAGTGCCAGAAAGTTACTAAGGCAAAATGCGTGGGCACAAAACCCAACCAGAACATTCAAACTGCTCTCGCGCCTGGCCGCGTAAGTGTCAAATCTCGTAGATTATCTTACACATTAACTCATCTGCCTTAGGCTATACACTTGGAAGGGTAAATTATTATTTGCGTTCATGTCTGTTCTACTGGTATAACCCTTATCTTGTATAGGCGAACTAGATGCCTCGGATACGATCCTCGGTGAATGCCTCCTTCACTGCAAACAACCAGAGGATAAAGGCAACATTCTTCGCCTTCGGTCACGTAACCATTGGCTTAGACAAAACTTTGCCGAAGCGCTGAATGATACTTTGCTGGCAATCAGAGTGCTCGGTATAGACATCGAGTTGTCTCCAACACGCCGACAAGCGGATAAGATGTTTGAAGAAGTAAAAAATGAGATTCTTGCTGTAGGATTCGACGAGATACTCATGATTCCGAGAACCACCGATGTTCGGACAGAGTTGGCGGTTGGTTTACTGAACGACGCAGGTGCGTCTCTTTGCCATTCGATACATGGAAACATTATTCTAAGGTTGTCCGTGGTTTACTTATAGGGATAAATGCATATTGGAGTCCCTCTCCATATTTATTTGCAGATATCATTGGATTGACGGTAAAATCTCTTCTTAGAACTACTAGATGATTACTAAGGCATCCTTTTAAGACTGTAAAGTTGGCTTTACGGTAAGGACATTTTATCTTTTGAAAAACCACAAAGAGAATAATAAAAACTGGTAGTTCCGGCATGTCTCCTGGAACGGCGTTGGGGTTTTTCTGGGCATTGGGAGGTGTGTTCCTTTTTCCTCTTTAAAAATAGTATTATCTAAGGCTACGTTCATTTTACTAGCTTCTGCAGAAAGAAGAGAATTGTACAGATTTTCTTCTGACCTGGCCAAGTTAGCATTGCGCATAGCGGAACGCTATGGCAGTTCCGGCGAAAAATGGTGAGATCTGGTTTTTCTTTCCGATTGTGCCCTATATTGACAAGGTCAGCCGAGCACAAGTCCTATTTTGCTCTATGGTATCAGGTTTCGACAATGTTCACATACGTGCAAATCTACCTCGGCTGGAACAAGCTGTCAAGTACGGAAATAGTGCAGGCGATAGGTAAGTAGTTGGCAGTGATTCTAGTGAGCAACCACATATAGATGTCACCTTTCCCAGGATATACACTAGTTTCGCCAGTATTCATTCCATCATCACGAAGTTTTACGTTTCTGAACATCGTAAGAATATTTTTTTTCACTTCCATCGTTGTATGCTTCGACTTTCTCGTGCCTTCAACAGTCGGAGAGCTAGTAGTAGCTGCAGAAGAGGTTCGTGTTATCTACAAGAACATAATTGTGCCTAATATTTTGTAGTGCGTAAGTGACGTCAAGCTTTTGACACCCGCAGGAGAACATCTGGTCCTGGCCACTGGTAATGTCCCAGACTTCGTAATTCAGCGTGGATAGTTGATATCCTTTGCAGCTATACTAAACTGTATCCGTGTGCTTGGAGGACACACACACACGGACTCGGCCGCTACCATTTTTGATACAGACGGTTTCGTGGAAAAGAAATATCTTGAAAGCATTCATGAAACATCTGGGAATATTTCTCTTTGTCTTAATTGGTGAGAGGCTCGTGTCATAACTCTTGAATTACCTTTTATTTTATTTACTTTTATCAAGGTATGAATCGTTCAAGGTAGTTACGCACTGTAGGGCCCTACCGAACATCAGATATTTACGATTTCCATTAACTCCGTAGGTTGTCAGTTATTTCTGCGTCGGTCACGTAAAAGAGGCTGCTACACTTGGATTCAACGTATATCGAACTAGAGACACCCATCCTAAGCAAGTGTTCTCATGTTTGACAAGCTTCTACGTCTCTGATCGGGAAATTTCAGTCATAGGCACATTCGTTACGCCCTATTTTATCACAGCCTTTCCCTCATCGCGTGCATAAGGAACGGTTTCGTAACAGGGACACAACGATCTGCTTACCTTGCGCAAATCAGAGCCAATCAAGCTTACATACGAAAGTGAATACAACCATTTACTCTTTTTGATTTATACCTCTAATGCCGGTTGAAGATGGTTATCTTCAAGTCCAGTCAATGTCAGTACCTGGATTGCACTTGTGGTAAGTTTTCTGAAAACTTCAACCCCCCTGAATAACACTTATGAATGCCTATGTTTAGGACGCGGATTTGGCTGCTTTGCTAGGCTCTCCTGATGCATTTCGACTATATGACATTGCTGTGAAGTAGGCAGCTATGACCATACTTTGCATTGAAGTACTCAAACAGGCTTATATAGACTTGCCGTTGACAATGACTGGTTGGCAGAAGAAGGATGGTGTTTATATTTGGTGATTATCCCTACAACCTCGAAAATCGTGTTTCTAAACTCTTAATAGCAAGGTTCTCATTTTGTGAGTTGCGGAATAGAAGGTTTGGGCAGTGAATTGCAGCGGCGTGGAATATCCAGACATGCGCAATGGGGTGCGCAAGGCATAGTGTGGGTCGACTCTCGTCAGCGATTTATCAAAGTGGCGATTGGCACTGACATTTGTATAGCAATCATCTTACTCTGGCGTCTGGCGCACGCTCTCAGTATCCATTGAAAAGGCCCATATTTTCATCAGACGTGGCCGTTCAAACCGAAGCAGCATCTCATCATTTGGATGCGTCTTCTTCATACAACATCACTAGTAGAGCAAATGGCCACGATGATCAGGAATCAACCCTGAGCGCTGCAGATCTGGCATCAATTCTCAAGTGGAGTAAAGATATCTCGAGCGATATTAATCTTTCTTCAGCTTTGCAGCGATTAACAGAAATTGCCACGGGTGTGTTTGCTCTTTTTATCCGATAGAAACGCAATAACAGAAAGTATGTAGAGACTTCTGGATCACAAAATACTTGCGGTGAGTCTCTATTTTAGATTAAGCTGTTGTTTGGCATTCCATTCTGATGCAATTTGTAAAGTGGTCATCGCCCGCGAGGCGGGTGATTACACTGTTGCCACCAGTATGATACATCCTAATCTGTGCCAGGTTCATGAGTGAGTATACATTCGAAAATTTGTTATATCCATCTCTTATTCGGTCTTTAGAAATCCGAAGCCCATCCGGAACATTGCTGACCCTCTTCAAAAGGCGATCATACAGCACAGTTAGTGTATTCGTCGATGGATTTGTCGTCCTTCTTAAGAACATTTTACAGCGCTCAATTCCAAGGAACGAGTATTTTACGACGATGCATCTTCGGATTCTCGCTTTTCATCGGAAGCTGGACAGACGTCCAATCGCTCTGTCATTTGCTTACCTATTTTCAGCAACCGTGGGCAGACCTTTGGCGCTGTCTATTTCGCCTCGAGATACCCATTTTCTCAAAATACTGTCACTATTCTTACACTGCTATGTCAACAAGCTAGCATTAGCATTGCAAATGCATTACTATTCCGATCAGTTCAGGCTGGTACGCGAGAAAACCTGAAAATGATAGCCGCGCAACGAGAAGCATTGGAAGCTGCTAGGAAAAGTCGCGAAGATGCCCTAAAGGCAACTAAAGTTTGTAATGGTCTGTTTCCTAAACTATTAATATTTTGAACGATTCCTTTACAGATCAAGAGCAATTTTTTAGCATCTATGAGTCATGAATTGAGAACGCCATTTAGGTAGCGTCTCAGCAAAGATTCTCTTCTACTATATGCTCACTGAATATCTAGTTCTTTTTACGGATTACTGGATCTCCTGAGCGGGACGGAACTCAATCCTGGGCAGAGCGAAATAGGTACTTTTTCTTCTTCTTTTATTCCCGTTCAAACTGATAATGTTGGCTGCAGTCCAAACTGCCAAACAGTCTTGCGAATTACTATTGAAAATCATAGACTCCATCCTTGACTACAGTAAATTAGAAGCATCAGGTATGTCTTGATTAACGTCCGAGTAGTCAAGTACGAATATTGCGAGTTGTAGCTGTCAAATTGGAGCCGAGTGGATTTCTGGTGGAGGTATGTTTTTCTACTGATTCATCTGTTGTCAGTTACCAGAACTCTGCGCCCTTAGAACATAATTGCTGTAACATTTCTTGCGGCATTGCAACCTTCATTACGTTGACCTATGAGATATAGGACTGCATGGAACTCCTGCTCCCTATGGCGGCTAAAAAACTGGATCTTTCCTTTAACATTGACGCAGAGGTTCCTCCCTGTAAGATTTTTCCCTTGCCGGACGAATGATTTTGATATCTAAACTATATTAGGGGTCTATGCCGACTACGCTCGAATCCGTCAAGGTGAAATCTACCTTCATCCCCCAAGTCGTTATCGTTTCATCTATGTTTGCTTTAGTCCTCATGAATTTAATCGGGAATGCTGTCAAGTTCACCGCGAATGGTTCTGTGCGGGTTCTGTGTTATGTCGATAAGAGCATGAATCTCCCGACGAACGAAGTGAGCTTAAAGTTCGAGATACAGTATGTTCTTTGAATGTTTGATGGTGCAATAGCTATGTTCATTAATCATGGAATAGCGACACTGGAATTGGTTTATCTGCCAGTGATGTTGAGCTTCTGTTCGTGCCGTTCCAGCAAGCCGATGTAAGTCACAGTTTTTATTACATGCACAGGACCTAACTTCTTTTCAGAATTCATCTACACGACGATTTGGGGGAACAGGTCTAGGATTGTCAATATCACGCCAATTAGTGAAATTAATGGGAGGTGCAATTGGCGTAACATCTGAGCCTGATCACGGGTCCATGTTTTGGTTCATTATTCCAGTAAAAATACATAGCGCAGAAGATTCAAACCGGGTATGTTTTGTGGATTTATTTTATTATGCGATTTTCTGAAACGCCAAATCAGTACATCGAAGACATCGAGAAAACCCGGCAAGTTCTCACCAGCCCCCGGCCCTTGAACATTCTTGTTTGTTCCCACTCCAATGCTACACTGTCCCTTCTTCGAACCATGTTAAATGGGTTTTCTGTCAAGACAGTGCAAGATCTCGATGAGGCGCAGCAATTCCTGCAGTCTTATCCCACCCTCAATCCGGCAGTAGACTTCGTCATTCTCGATGATCAGTCGGAAGCTCATGCCGACGACCTCGCGCGATATTTGCACTCCTTAGGCTTTCAAGCATTCGCGGAGACCAAGATCATTCACTTATACACACCGACAACAAGCAGCTCTGGGAATGCACTCTTTGCGAACAGTACAATTCCTGGAGTTGTCAAAATGACAAAACCTCCTCGACAAGCGCGTCTGCTACAAACGTTAGCCAGTTTAAAGAACTTGCCCTATCCATCGATATACCACCCCTCTTCTGATGTTTCTAAGGCGATGGAAGATATCGCCAGCGCTCAGAGAACTCTATATGGAAACGTACTCATAGCGGAAGGTGTGTGTTGTAACTTCTCTTTGATTTCTATCTCATCTATTGGAAATAGACAACCCGATAGCTCAGAATCTACTCGTGAAACAACTTCAGCGATACCACCTTTCTGTTGTGGCCACAAGTAACGGGGAGGAAGCCATTACGGGTTAGCAGTATTTTATTTGTCTTGTTTGACGTATATCGTGACACTGAAGAGTTTCATTATCAGAATGGGAAGCACACCCCCCTGGTTATTTCAGTGTTGCGCTCTTCGATCATCGTGAGTTGCAAGAACTTCTCAACCACTGTATAGACCGCAGTGCTTACATTTCCCTGAGATATGCCTATCTGCGACGGAGTGGAAGCCGCAAAGCGGCTTCGTAACCTAGAACAAAAGAATAACGTCCCAGTTATCCTTCCTAGTGAGCCAATTCCATGAGTGTGTTTGATTTTGATTTTTTATTATCCTTTGTAGTCGTGGCTTTGAGTGCCGATTGTCAGGAATCCACTAAGCAGCTTTGTCTAAACGCAGGCATGAATACTTTTTTCAGCAAACCCTTAAAAAAAAGTGAGTGAAATCTTATGGTGACACGTAAAGTTGACTCAAAAGGACTTTAATAGGTGACTTGGCATCATTGTTGTCGATGTTCAGTCAACCAAGTACGTGATTTTAAGGAATCCATTCTGGAACAAATATCCCTTTGGCAATAGTTATATTTACATAAATGATCTACGGTGATAATGCAACAACTAATTTATCATTTTTATGAACTACTAGCTATACCAACAAGAAACGAAATAGTAATATACAAGTGAAATGCTTACACGATACACGAAAGGAAATATATAACCGGTTTATTGACGTCCACCATAGTTGTGGGGAGGAGGGTACTGTGTATTGCCATACTGGATCTGGCCTTGTGCTTGTGCTTGTGCTTGAGCTAGCGCGTGTGCTCTGGCTTGTGCTGCATGCGCTGCATTTATAGAGTCTTGATGGACACCCTGCGGGTGTTGACTGTACATTTGAATGGGCTGACGAGAGTATTGGGGTGGAAGATGTTGGACATGAGTTTGTTGCTGCTGGTGGTATTGTGGGGCTTGGTGACCATGTGGATGAGGAAAATTGAAGGAAGGAGGTGGCATTGACCCAGGAGAAGTGTTAAGCCCAAATGGTGTAGGCGCAACTGCGTTCGTGAAATAGGGATGGGAAAGCGCTTCTGCTGCCGAAATCCGCTCAGCAGGGTCGAATTTAAGAAGTCTCTCAAGTAAATCAATAGCTAGAAAAAATATGTGAGCAATCAACGACAATTTCAGTACATATCGTACCTTGCGGAGATGCCTTGGGTAGAACTTGCTGGAATGGCATTTTTGCGTACCGAGGGAATTGTTTGATTTGGAGCTCCGGCTGTTAAACAGACTGAACAAAGGCCGTAAAAAGGGTGAACAAAAAAACCGTACTGTTTCTTTGAATATCTTTTGAAACTGGGCTTCAGACGGTGTCCCAATAATTCGCATGATGTGCAGAAGTTGATCTTGATTGTCACGTCCTCTGAACAAAGGCGATCCAGAGATCATTTCAGCAAAGATACATCCACATGACCAAACGTCAATAGAGGTGCTATATGTACGCGATCCAAGAAGAACATCTGGTGCTCGATACCACAGAGTAACAACCTTATTACCAATGCAAAAAAGGATGAGTTTTTATTATCGCCTGTGATCGAAGTGAATTTACCTCGTTTGAAAAGGTGTTGACAGGGACGCCGAAAGCTCTTGCCAATCCGAAGTCTCCTAATTTAAGCTCTCCTTTACGGTTGATGAGCAAATTCTGCGGTTTTAGATCGCGATGTAACACCTGGTTTTCGTGGCAGAATGCAGTTCCTTTCAGAAGTTGGTACATGAAGCTACGGACGGTATTCGGGTCAAGTGCCCCTCGATCTCCGTGCTGGTCCATGTACTTCTTCAAGTCTTGCTCGCAAAACTCAAAGATAAGAACAAGTTTAGTTTCGGTATGTATCACATCGTGCAGACGAACGATGTTGACATGTTTGAGCTCTTTCATCAACGAAATTTCACGGATAGCTGTTGACGGCGTCCCTTCTTCTGCGTCGAGATGTATCTCCTTTAAAGCGACGATTTCGTTTGTAGTCCTCGACCGTCCCTGGTAATCTGCAGTAGTAGACGGATTGAATTGCAAGAATAAATATTCCTACCTTGAAGACAGTCGCATAAGTTCCTTCTCCTATAGGTTTGTCGATAATCATGAATCTCAGATCTGCGACGACTTGAATTGCTGACATACCAAGTTTTTCCAACTGCGTGCAAGAGAAAGAGAAAGGTTGAGTAAGATCTGTAGAAGAATCAAGATATAAGTTACCTGGATATAATTCATGGCGAGTTACTGTGTGGGTATAGTTACAGTATTAAGAAGATACTAGGCGGAAGTTAACGAGGAGTCGGTGCCGAATGACTTGCTCAATCTTGGATAGCCGAGTAGATAAGATAAGATGTAATCATGTGACAGCATAATTTATGTGTGGCAAGTAATTTTAAAGTCAAAGTCACTCTTTCTTTTTTTCTATGGAATCTTCAACAAAAAAGTCGTCTAGCGCCCGTGCAAAACCACCAAGGGGCAGGCCAGCCTCTACATCAACAATTTCACAGCCATCCCATATTAGCGCACCCCAAATCCTTTCTTCCTTCTCACCAGATGGCAACCTTTTTGCATTCATAGTTCTTGCCATAGACAAGCACCGTTTACGTGTCTTCAACACCACAACCGGCCGCGCATCAGCGGAATACACCTTCGAGTCCGGGCGTGCTACATCTCTTCTATGGTATACTTCCCCAACCAACTCTTCTACTCAAGCCCCCCAGTCCCCAAGCAAGAAGAGGAAGAAAGGCCTTGTCGCCATCTCCCAAGAAGCACAGCTGCCAAAAAACGATGATGTAGTCGTTGTCGGACTTTCAGATGGGACAATCTTATATTTTTCTCCATCTCATTCCAAAGTTCTCCACAGATTATCGCATACGACCAGCACTTCCGCCATTCTTGCCCTCGCGTTCAACCCGAACAACAAATCGCATCTATGGACATCCGGCGCTGATAGCTCGGTCCGTCTTTGGGATATTGAAAAGAGTGCCGTATTGAAGGCCTGGAAGAATGATGACCGTATTCCTTGCACATCATTAAGTGTACGATGGGGAGAAGATGCAGGCGACATCCTAGTCGCCCATCACAATATTCGACTTTTTTCTGTCAAGGCACCCGATGAATCTTCATCTAAGAAACCTAAACAAATTGCCGGATTTACTGGTCATGCAACATCCATCAAGTCGTTGATATGGTTGAGTGGGTCGAGCACGAGATTTTTTTCTATGGCGGAAGCCGATCGTTTCGTTCATTTGTGGGACATTGACAATGCATCAGCCATAGAAAAGCCAGTGGCATCAGCATCTCTCGATTCTGATGTCAGAGCCATATCATTAGGTTCTGGACATTCTTTGCAAACCACTTTGATCACTTTATCGACTTCGGGGAAGTTGGCCTTTACGCCTGTTCCGGAAAACCTTCATTCTAGCGGAGACAGTACTGAAGGGCATATCCTTCTACCCCGATCGACTTTGTCTTCTGTGTTACAGTCTCGTCCTCATGATCTTCCAGTTGTTGATCTTGTCCCTCTTTCCGAACCTCCGGCGTCGCTTCGTGTTGTTAGACTTGCTAAGGGCGTGCAACCTATCTTCGACACCATTGTAAGACTTTTAAACCTTGTTCACAGGTAGCCTGATTAACATTGACTCGGATAGAGGTATCTGGACAGCGATGGCAATTATATTCAAAATCTCACCCTTGAAGAAATGAGTGATGCACAAATCATAGATGACAAATCAGTGAGTTATGTATGTCTTCATTGTATATGTATATAAAGTAACTTTTATTAGTTCGCATCCAACAAGCGTTATGTGGAACCAAAATCGCTCACAGTTTTTTCTGGATATGATGCCGACGGCGGAGAGCAAACGATAAGAGACCATGAACCCGATGGCTCTCTACAAGTCGACCTAGCTGAACTTTCTTTGGGTCAGCGATTGGCTGTCACTGATGCCGAAATGAACATCGATTCCGATAGTGAGAATGACGGTGTTGCAGACCTTTCCAGAGGCACTAAACCTGGCAAAAAACAAACGCGTGCCGAAGTAACCGCCGTTCCCGCTAACTCCTTGACCCGAACTCTAATACAAGCTTTGCATTCGTCTGACTCACGCTTGCTAGAGATGTGTCTGGCCCATTCCGAACCTGTACTAATCTCCAACACTGTGAAAAGGTTGCCTCCTCAACTGGCCATTCCACTAATAACGGCTTGCGTAGAGAGATTAGGAAGGGGTCCCCGTTCGGCGAACATGAAAGGCAGTGGCGGCGGCGCAAGTGCACAACGAGGTTCTGGTCTCTTGGTATGGCTTAGGACGGTGTTGACTGTTCATACGGGGCACTTAATGACAGTGAGTAGAACCAGCATTCTGTGGTTGGCATATCATCATTGCCTTTTCTAGATACCTGATCTTGTTGCCCGTCTCTCTGGGCTTCATTCAACATTAACTGCGAGACTGAGTCTGCATGAGAGTCTACTGTCCTTAAGTGGGCGCTTAGACATGGTTCTATCGCAGGTTGAACTTCGCGCATCAAGTACACCTACGTCTCTTGCTCCCTCGAAAGTAGATAAAAATAAGTCAAAGGGCCCCGTGAAGAGATACATCGAAGGCGATGACACCGACTCGGGAGAGGAGCAGGATAGAAAAATGGATGTTGAAGTGGACGTTAACAGCGACAGCGACGGTAGTATTGAAGAGGTTGGACTCGGTGGAGACAGCGAAGACGAGGTCGAGGACGAAGATGAGACGAGCGATAGCGACGACGGCGCCATAAACGGATTTATCGACGATGAAGCGGAAGAAGAGTACAGTGAAGAGGAAGATGATGAAAGTGAATAAAGTTACTGACAAAATAGTCCATGTGATTTACGCTTTTGTTTCTAATATATCTGTGTCTACTTAGTACAGCGTTTCGGTACGGAATGGTCTGGTACTCTACTCGAATAGCCCGCGTTGTATAAATTCCTTACGATGTATTCAGAACACCCAAGTCGACCTGACTCAGGGCATTCCTGAGTGCAAGTCCAGAATCGTCAATAGAATGTAAGAATCGTAATAACTCTCGACAGAGTTGCCAATCTTTTCCTTCAACTGCACTAGTTAACAACCGGATGGCATCTGTGCTGTTTTCGTCTAACTGTTCGAGGTTGTGCAGTACAAGCAAGTAAGAGCCAGCCGTTTTCAGGCGATTAAAAGATAAACATATCTAATGAAGATATATGAATTGAAAGTTTCTGGATGCTTCTATTATAAAACTTACCTCAAATAACGTTTTTGGATTTCCGACCACTTCAAACAACTGCTTCCAGCGTGTGGGTTCTGTTTTCCGGGCACAGCCAACCACTACCTCTAGGGAGGCTTCGAAATGATCCAAGAACTCAATAACAGTGGGCAGAATTTCGTTAGGGTTATCCTGGGTGTTATTACTTGCTGACGCTGAGTCTGAGTCGATGACTGTATGTAAAAGCATCTCCAACGCGTGTGTGAAGAAAACGAGATCCTTGTAATGAGAAGCGAAGATGACGGCTTCATTGGTTTGAGAATTTTCTAGGTGATATAAGAGTATATGTTGCAAGAATAATTGCGACTGTCAAATAAAACTATCAGAGAGTTAATTATGTTCGGTGATAGAGCTCGCTGACGCTGGTAGCATGTCTAAAGAGGACAAAGGGTAAATTTGACCTAACACTGGATTCATGTTCAACTCCAATGATGATTCCTTTATCCATTAGGACAGCTGGAAGCGGATAGTTAGAAACGATGATCTTCGATATATAACTGACATTAACTTACAAAGGGGATAGAAATCGAGTGGAATCTTAACACTTTCTTTCACGTCTTTGACATCAGGATCAACAGAAGGTGGGGATTCTATTGACAAAGCATTAAGCCAGACTCGCATTCCTTGTGCATCATAGGCCCAAAGCGAATTTTCTAAGGCGCCGACTCCGCGAAGATGAAGCCAACAGAATTCTATACGATCGGCAAGTACTTGTATATCGTATTTTACCTCTTGGTCTGCGGACTACATGTCAAGACGTTAGTTAGTAATGGTTTAAATTTGTATGATCGTATATGTTCACCTTCCTTGGGCGCAGTAAAATCAACTGCCCCCCAACCACCATCAAGACAGTGGCGACCGCGAGATCGCCGACCGGATCACCAATCTCTATAGGAGATCCAGGTTACTAGAGTTAAGTTACTCCTGAAGCATTTGCTTACGCTTTTGAACGGTGGGTATCATCCAGCTCAACATGCGTACAGAAGCAGGCGCGGCAATTATGCCCGCAAAAGTTATACTTCCGCATAGATGAAGTTTTATCGAATCTGTAGTCGGGACAATCAGGAAGTGATGAAGCGTGTTGTCGGCCGTATAAACCAACAGAGAGTTGTCGACGATTGATAAGATGATCACAGGAGCAGACAATATTTCGCGATGCAGAATATTTTGACTAGTCAATTCCATATCACGCGAATATAATCTAACCTATATTCGTAATCTATTCAATTCAGTATATCATTGAATCGTATAGAACGCGTACTTGATAAGATTTCGCAACTTCTACGGCTGCAACCAGCACATGGTGGAACCAAAGCAAGCCACCCCGTACGGTAAATTTTTGTTCTTGCTCTTCGTCTGCAAAGGTTTTCCAACGACCCGATGTTGAACTATAATGTATCAAGCCACGACGACCTGCTATGGCAATTAGCCTACCATCACTACTCATTCCTGAGTAGCGGACAGGCCAGTTCAAAGCCAGATATCTTTGGGGGATCTATTCGCAGGAACTATGAGCACATATATGACATCACCTTCAAAGCACATCTATACCTTTATGTGCTGCCAAACATCCGATTCAGGATTTATAACACTTAGGTCAGGTTGGTCTGCTCCTCTATAAACTAGTGCGCGGTCGTCCATTTGCAAGAATGCATATCGAGTATTATCCTAAGAATTTGATTTTCGTTAACAGCCCGGTAAAACCATATCATTTTCTGGAATGCGTACTGGTGAATGTTGACCTGTAGTGGCACTTTTCGCAAAAGGAATCACAAATAGTTGCCCGTCGTTCTCTGTGAGATGTTAGAAATTATTGGAAACGTGGAGAAAGAGAACATACTTTGATGGACGATAATTCTCGATAATACAAATAGTTCAAAATTTCCAGGCCCCCAAAACTGGAAAAGGAGATAGATAGCTTAGCATAGTCGGTGAGTGTGCAACCCGTCGGACGTACCAGATTCCGAACACCATGCATAAACACGTCTTGAAACCTTGATGTGGTTCGGTGAAGTGTATGAAGTAAAAGATATGAAGCGCTTACTTATCCTCATCTAGAGTTTCATTTACTCCAATAGCAGAAGTTAAACATTTTCCACTAACAGTAAAAATGGCCCATCCATATTTCCAACCAGCAGCAAGGACATATCCATCTGAACTCCATTGTAATGCCGTGACTTCTCCGGTGCTTTTATTGTATGGATTCGGTACATTGATTTTTTGTGACTTGGGTATTATTCCCTCTTCAGAAGGGAGATTTGTAAAGCATATTTCGCCCCTTTCGTACGCACATTAGCAGTTGATAGTAGGAAATCATGAAGAATGAGCCATTCACCCATGCGTCCCTATAGCGATGAGAGAGAACTTGTTATTAAAAGCGACACTAGTAGCGCGTCTAGGTTCCGTGTAGTCTTGCATGAAATCAGACCCAGAGTCTTCAGGCTCCACTCGTCGTCTTTTTTGTACCCATTTAGGTATTTGAAAATCGTGGATACATGTCCCGCGCCATCGCAGTTGACCAGTTTGTTGGCTTTCATTCACTGAGCTCTAAGTGCCACTGGCTGAGCCACTTATCACAAGTAATCAACATACAACTTACTTCGCGTCCATCTCGGTCTTCCGTTGTATTTATTTCAGTTTCGTCGATTCTTAATTCAACAAAATACGCGCGTCCTTCAGACGTAATCCAAGCCTCGCTATTCAGCGCCTTGTTGTGGAAAATATGAGCAACATAAACTAGAAAATTCTGTCAGTTACACAATTCGGCTAAACAGAAGCTTGCATTACCATCCGATTCAACAAGCCAGGTAAAATCCATATTATTCAAGAGCCAAGTATCATAACCTAAGGGAGGTTGGCTAGTATTGGATCTTTCTTCGTCTTCGTCAACAGGCCAGGGCATGCGTTGTATGGTTGGGGGATCTCTCGTGGAGAAAACCATGTGGTGTTGACGGGGAGAGACACTACGGATACGATTAAATGTATGAATTATGACAATTAAAGGCGCGGTCACCTCAGTAAACCACCTTCTACTCTGACAACTCCTTCAAAGTGAAGACTCACCGCGCGGAGCGGAATGGCCTCTCCTGCTCCCGGCAAGAAGTTTCGCGCTGTGTTTGTGGGAAGAGAAACCGTGGAATATACCATCTTCTCAGCGCTGAACTCAACAGACACTAGAACCAAATACGATTCTGAGGTCTTTCCATGATTATGAAGATGTTAGTCGGAGGAACAGAAACATTCAATAATGTTTTCCAACCTTGATTATGATTCTACTGCCATCTGGTGACCACCATACGTCGACGTTGTCTCCGTGATTTAGAATAGACGTAGGCGTTCTCGTCAAGACTGACAGTAGTGCAGAAGGCTAAGAGGCTTATGAGATGGTGCAGGGAGATCCAATTAATGTCAAATTACCCTCCCAGACCAAACTGCAACTGCACTTCTTGTTAAGGTACAGAAAAGAAGCTTTCGAGGACTAGATGACAAAGATACGACAGGCTCGGTTGGTATGTTCGGTAGAGCAGGATTGGTCGCGAGCTGCCTAGCGGCAGTGGTAGGAAAGTACATCCCTAGTATTAGGGATGGGGGACGAACGCAAGCCGTGGGGTCAACTTGAAGAGGAAGTACTATCAGATATACCGGTTTGCCGTCCGCATCCAAAAATAGTTCTTCCGCCCCAGCTTACATGTCTGCGATTCATTCACGTTTAACTGAGTCGTATGTGATGTATTACTATGTATGTATGTATCATGGTATGTACACAGAGCTGGGTTCACAGAATAGAAGAAGCTAGAAGTACAGGCATAGGTAGAACTTTGGCAGATTATGTATACAGAAAAACTAGCAGTGGGACGATGGCGGGGAAGATAAATATGTTTTGAATTTGCTCCAGAATGTTTTATTTTTTTTCTCTTCGGTGTTGGCAACTTCTCTTTCAGGCAATGAGGATGTTTCCTCAAGATTGGCTGACGAGGCACCTAGTGTCATTGGTTGAAGACGCGATTGTCGAAGCAAATTCAAGATAAGGCTGACTCCTTCGCGGGACTATAGGGACAGAGTTGAGACACGCATGCACAGGAAGACATAGTTCAAAGTGGCCGTACCCGTTGCATATTCATTTTGAACCGCGACAATCCATGATTCTCAATCTTTTTAGTAAGACCCCATCCGAATTTCGATACAACTCGTGCTTCGGTATGCTGCGAAGTTTTCCTAGAAGGAGAAACGTAAGCGCGTGTGGCTGTTAACACAATCAGCAGGCATACCCTTCGGCAACTTGTGCAAAATGCACAGATTCTTCAACTTGCATAATTTTGACATGGTCAAGATTCTTAGTGACACATCGCACGACTTGACCAAAAGGATCCACTTCGCTCTCTTCAATGACCCACGACTCTGCCCTAGAGACAATACCCCGTGGAAACCACCGTGGCATACTGCCCTTCTTCAAAATAAGGCGAGTCGTTACTAGAGAGCCGGAAGGTGTTTGCTCTCGAGAAATAACATCACACGAGATGACATGTGAGGCATAGGGATTGGGATATCTAAGAAAGAATGCTAGGGTAACAATTGACCAGGAGTCACTTGGAAAGACGATAAATTCGAGTAAATGTGAAAGACTAAGAATACGTACTCGTATGTGTAGGACTGAGAAAAGAATCTCATGACCTTGGACGCGACACCGTCAGTTCAGAAAGTGGAATGAAGCCGTATCCAGCAATAAAGATGGAGTTTAAGCAAAAGGCGGGGAATACAGGTGAGAAAGCGCTAAGACTTTTGAAAGCGTCCTGCAGTGACATCGGAAGCGTGGAGTCCAAAACATGTATTCTATCGATTAGTCATCAATTGTGCCGAAAGCCCTTTCTCGGCTGCTCTGGACCCCTATCTTCAGCCTCATCTACTTTCTTGCCTGTCCTTTGACGAGGAAATCCTACAATTTTAAATTTTCATTGACCCTTTAATTCAACCATAATTTACGGCGCCGCCCACGATGGATCCAAGACGACCAATGATTCACATAGCGGATGCTCGCCATTCTTTTACTCGTTTCAGTATTTAATCACATGCATCTTGAACATCTTGTTTAAGTAAGTTCTCAACGTCAAGGAAGGATCTACACTTTCCTACCGCCATTGCTTGCTGTAGTCTGCCCCTTTGTGCGATATATGACATATGGCTACAACACATCCTTCAATCGACCCTCTATCATTCAGCAACAATGAGAAATTAACTCGCATCCTGAAGGTTTATTCGGCTCATCGCCCGTTGGTCCAAAGGTTTCTCAATGTGACCTTTATCGTATATATCCTCAGCGCAGCTTATATGGGAGTCTCTGGCGGGGGATCGAATAGTTCAAAACCTCGGCGCATCAAGAAGGGGGAATCGGACAAGACTGAAAGAGTCGCAGTATGCTGCCTATTCCAATTTATTTTGCTTAATCTCAGCCTCTCTCTTTTTTTAGGTGGATGCCTTGTTTTTTGAACGCTTGAAAAAAATATTGCGAATCGTAATACCTGGAATACGCTCAAAAGAAGCGTTACTTCTCTTCATGCATTCTAGTCTTCTGATCTTTAGGACGGCGATCTCGCTATATGTCGCTGCACTGGACGGCAAGTATGTCAGTTACTAATTCTGAGTTGCAATTGCGTTATAACCTGTGGCAACATTAGAATTGTTGCCAGTCTTGTAAGAGCTCAACCTTTACAATTCTTCTGGAATATATTTCGTTGGCTTGTAGTTGCCATTCCAGCTACATGGACGAATAGCTGGCTTGCTTATATCCAAAATAAGCTTGCAATTGCATACCGGACTCGACTTACCACGGAGGTCATGAAGCAATACCTCGGAGAGGAAGCGGAGGGGGCCGACGGCAAGGTCTACTATAAACTATGTCCGCATTTTAACGTGACTATTTTAAAATATTATCTCACCTATCTTCTCTGCAGCAAATTTGGATGACAGAATAAAGAATCCTGATCAGTGCGTTTTTTCATATATTTCATCTGGCGTACAATGACAAGCCCTCCCAAGAATGATAACGCATGATATTCAGCGATTTTCAAACCACTTGGCTGCCATGTATTCTAATCTTGCAAAGCCTGTTCTTGATGTTATTCTTTATAATTATCAGTTGTCCCAAAATGTAGGCGCTGAGGGGGTCGTGGGGTTGACATTTTTTGTGCAGTTATCAGCCATTTTATGTGAGCTCTGGGTATTCTCACTAACACAAGTAGCCACTGATGATTGTGCAGTACGTTACATGACACCACCGTTTGGCATGTACACCGCCCTTTCGGCACAAATGGCAGGCTCTTTACGCCACGCCCACTCGCGCCTTGTCGAATTCGCTGAGGAAATCGCTTTTATGAAAGGCGAGAACACGGAAAAGATGTTAATTGAACGAGAATACGCAGCCTTGATTGAGCACGAGAACCATGTGTTACAACGTCGATGGTGGTTTGGATGTGTGGAAGAAGGTATCATCAAATGGCTTTGGGGTAGCTTTGGGGTATGATATCTTACTTATCGAGGAATGAATCAAGACTTACGATTATCATCATTTTTTATAAGCTCGTTCTGTGTGCTATCCCTGTTTTCATCAAGTTACCCGGTGCGGCAACTCTCGACCTAGGAGGACGGACGGAAGGTAGAGTTCTCAATAACGTTTACGATACTGTTGCTTGACCATCTCAACAGGGTTCGTGACAAATCGCCGATTATTGCTTTCTTCGTCAGGCAAGAAACGCTGCGTAACGCTGTTAGAAATATTAGCGTACTAAAGAACGCGTGGTCTTATTTAGATGCCTTCGGTCGAGTTATGTACTCGTATAAGGACCTATCAGAGCTGGCAGGCTATACTGCGCGTGTTTCGCTTTTATTGGACACCATGCAAGATGTCCGCAAAGGAAATTTCGATAAAGCTCTCATCAACAATGCAACCTCTCATAGTCTTGTCGGTGCGTCCGTTCTTTGGGGAATGTCACAATTTGGCTCTCACAATGATTTGGCTGGACATATTACGCAGATCTGAGTGGTCGGGGCGAAGTGATAGAATCTGACGATATACAATTTATTAACGTGCCTATTGTTACTCCTAACGGCGATGTCCTCGTAAAGAGTCTTAGCTTTCATATCAGACCGGGCGTGCGTTTTCAGTACCGCTGATTGTCCGCTTCCCAGAAACCTGACTGTTTTTAATGTCCCGATATAGCAAAACCTCCTCATAGTTGGTCCTAATGGTTCGTTCATGCACACGGTTCTCTCTTCCGTGAGCTGATGAATTATGTTCACTTAGGCTGCGGCAAATCATCGTTGTTCAGAATCTTGGGTGGTCTCTGGCCCGTATATGGGGGAATAGTGCACAAGCCATCTGCGTCGCAATTTATATTGATCCCGCAACGACCGTATTTACCCATCGGCACTCTGCGGGACCAAGTTATATATCCTCATTCCAAGTCGGACATGGAAAAACGTATGTCGATAACGGTGATTTGTATTTAGTGGATGCTGACAGGTGATTAGGCGGAATAACGGACGCAGACCTCGCAAGTATTCTCGATGTTGTTCTTATGAAGCATCTCGTTGAACGGGAAGGTGGATGGGATACCATCAAAGAGTGGCGCGAGGCGTTAAGTGGAGGTGACCAACAGAAGATTGCTTGGGCTAGGCTATTCTACCATAACCCCAAGGCAGGTCGTCATAGTCCTCTATTTGCCCAGGAAATCCTAACTTTGCGGAATAGTATGCAGTTTTAGATGAAGCGACATCCTTGGTGCCTACAGAAATGGAGGGTTTGATGATGGAATATGCTACGAAGTCGGGCATAACCCTCCTTACAGTATCTCATCGTCCTTCGTTGTGGAAATATCATGCTGTTATTCTACACTATGACGGACAGGGTGGTTATGTGTTGTACGTTACTCGATACTTTTATTTATTTTATTTTATCTTGTATTCACAATATTTTACAGTACTAAACTGGACGCCGAAAAGCGTCTAGCTCTGCAAGAAGAGAAGCAAAACCTTGAGACCAAGCTATTAGAAATGTCAGTTTACTAACATTTTCATAATACGAGCATCTTTTCTAATCACAGATATCCAGTCCAAAAATTAAGGCCAGGCTAGCGGAGCTTCGATCCTTGGCTGTTTAATTCTCTGCATATTAGTCTATGATAGTCAAACTACCTGCATTTCTGTAGTAAATATTCACTGTAAAACCGTAGTATGTATGAGTTGAAATAGTATATTGTACTTTATTTTACTGTGCGTTGTATTTGGCACAGCGGAAAAGAAGCCTAAAAAGATTCAGATGGACCTTTTTTGATTTTGAAAATGTATCTTACCAACATAAGTATTCGACTATCGACTTAAGAACCCTCGCTCAAGATAAATGTAATTCCCAAACGATCGTCCTGGTCCAGTACAAGGTCCGAGTGGGCCGGTCACGAGCCTGACAAATAAGGCCTATACTCTTCAAACTTGCGAGTGGTAATGTCAATCTGTTCCGCCATGCTGAATCCATGGCTGCTCAGAAGGACTTTCAAGGGCAGCAAACTCACTCCGTATCTTTTTTCGTTCCGGAGTAATTCTGGCACGGCAAATTATCAGTCAAAGTACCTGGAGAAACTACGCCAACGGGCAGAGGAGTGAGATACATATTCGGTTTTTTGTTCTTTATACCATGGTAATTCTGACGTTTCATAACGCGCATTTCTGACACTGTTCTGAACGCGGTTTAGAAATGGACTATCTGTGTCCCAATTACTTGAAAAGGCTAAGAATCAGGAAGTCGAGAGGCGCAAAGCAGAAGTAGCGAAGTTGAAAGAGTCTGCTGCCAAATTAGCGCCACAGGAACCTGCTACAATCGGTCAATCGTCGACAACTTTTGTCACTCGGGAGGCGAATAGAAGAGATACATCGAAGGAAAGGAAAGATGCACCACCGTACAGAGTAAGTGTCAATTTCTTTCGTGACCGAAGAGATTAATGCTGAACGAGAAATAGCCTCTATCCAACATCTTGGATTTGACTCGAATTTTTTCAACTCCACACACAGCCGAGCAAATATCAGCTCTATGGACTGCATATCACGCCTCACGGTCGAGCGGCACAGGTCGTGGATATGTTTGTGCATCCATCCCGTTACCTATGTTCCAAAAAATGTTAGCGACCGGTCGAGCATATCCGACTTTTGTGCTGGCTCTTCCACGCGTCCAAGCACCAGAACCTGGCTCAACACCAAATGAAGAAAATGTAGCGCACGAATTTTATTTCATGCAATGGGACTTGCACCCAAGTCCTACAGTACCATCGGCTGACCCATTTGTCAAATCGGATACTTCGTCAGCATCAAACCCTGCTAGTGCAACCGTCATCTTTACGCCCTTGCAGGAATACAAACTTCGACAAGCGTTTGCAACCCCGTACCTCGTTTTGACCTTATATACAGATCTTGCTGCAAGCCACGGACTCGTACTCCTTCGGGGAGAAATTACACCGTCTTCCACTTCTGGAGCCGGGCAAGAGAGATTCATGCTAAGCCAGGAAGATGCTCAATTATTGGCTTTCTCATTACAACGATTCTACCTGTGGAATGATGGTGGAGATACTGCACAATCATCGCAAGGGGAAAGACTACTTCGTACATTCCATGAAAAACCAGAAGAATTTAAGTGGGAAGAGTTACTGGAAATATCGAAGTCGATTATTTGAAATGCGTAGAAGGTAGAAAATTATGATGCTAATAGATACCAATATTGTGTACTCAAGATTCGTCTTCTGCCCGAGGTTCCATGAGCCAACTCCCAGCCTCTTCAGCAATATTCTCGATTTCGGAGATAGCTGCGCCGATTTCCGGTTCCTGCTCCACGTTCAATTTAACCATGTTTCTTTCGAGCGCTTTTCCGAGTTGTGCCACAATCTGGGTAGCTTCCGTGTCGTAAAGTATGGGCTTTTGGAGATGCGACTCAATAGAGCCTGCCTTCACGTCATCCAAACCACAGGCAACGATTTTGTCGAACCAAGAAAGAGGTTCTTGGGTGACATTAATTGCAAACCCGTGGGATGTCAACCTGTGACGGACTTGGACACCAATGCTGGCAATTTTTGTAACGTCATCCAGGAATACTCCAGTGTGTTCTGAAGGTGCTGATATGATTCCATGGGACTCTTTCAGGTATGACTTGAGCATGTTTTGAATGCGACAAACGTAGTCACGAGCGCCCATCGTCGGGGTGTACCTCGAGAGGTCAATGAGAGGATAGCCAACAATTTGACCTGGACCATGGTATGTGAGCTGGCCGCCACGAGTTACCGGGATGAAGTCGGCACCGAGGTTCTGCAGTCGTCTACGCTCGTCGGCTATGGAGGATTCTGTCTGACGACGCCCCGAGGTATAAGTGGGACGGTGCTGAAGAATAAGCAAGATGTCTGGATGAACCGAGGCCTTGCGTAAAGAAAGCTGAAGCTGGTGTATGCGTTCCTGAAGGGCCCATGTAGACTGATAGGGAAGAGGGCGGGGAAAGACGTGGAAAAGGATGGCAGGGAGAGACATGGGGAAGGGTTACGTAAGGACGTAGATAAGGCTTATCTGTGGCAATTTGATTTGTTACATAGTCAATACATTCCGGTCTTATATATAACACACTATACTTTCTTACTTTCATCCTAAATTTTAACTCCCCGCTACCCTTGCTATATGGATGCAAGGCATGTTCTAGCAACTTTTCCTAGGCTCATGTCTAGTATGTCTTTCTTTCTTTCTTTCTCCTCTCCTTTTGTCTGATTTTTCCTTCATATTACAGGACAGGACCCTTCGGGTTCATCTCTGTGCGTCCACTTACTGTCCATCTCTTATTCTCTCTCTGACTTTCTTTTTCAGATTCGACCGTGGCGATGTCTCCTTTATCATCGTCGCAGGCGCAATGGTGTCCTTTATGGTACCAGGACTAGGTATTTCGGGTTGCATCTTTCACTTGTATCTCACTCCTAACTGCTGTCTAGCCTTCCTATACTCAGGCCTCTCCCGACGGAAAAGCGCATGTGTGTTATCCTTCGCCTCTTCTTCCCTCTTGTTTTGACCCTTCTGTTTCGTCTTCAAGTGTCGCTGATTTGGGCCGTTGCTGCTAGTAATGCTGTTGTCATCTTTCAGTGGTTGTTCTGGGGCTATACCCTCGCATTTTCCACGACGGCGACCAATGGATTTATCGGAAACTTGAGAAGCTTTGGGCTTATGAAAGTCGAAGCTGATCCTTCCCCAGGTTCTCCCTTGATTCCAGAGATCCTGTACAGTTTCTTCCAAATGGAATTCGCCTGCGTCACCGCTGGCATTCTGATGGGTGGGTTGGCAGAACGTGGTCGTGTGCTCCCAGCCATGGTATTCACCTTCTGCTGGATGACTATCGTGTATTGCCCCCTCGCTTGCTGGATATGGAGTACTCATGGTTGGGCATTTAAATGGGGTGTCCTTGACTTTGCGGGTGAGTCGTTTAGTCAGACGATGCATTTCAAAATAACTTCCTCTCATATAAACTTTCCCTTGGTAGGTGGCGGTCCGGTGGAAATAGGCAGTGGCGTTGCAGGACTGGCTTACTCTTGGGTCCTGGGGCGAAGAAATCAGCGTGAATTGTTAAACTTCCGACCTCACAACGTTTCCTTGGTTGGGCTGGGCAGTAAGTTCGATCACCTACTTCTATAATACCCCCGCATTGAGTTTCTTGATTCCGAAAGCCTTCATGCTATGGTTCGGATGGATCGGTTTTAATGGTGGAAGTGCTTTCGGCGCGAATCTCCGGGCTATTTTTGCGGTGTGGAATACAATGATCGCTGCATCATTTGGAGGAATGGTTTGGTGCCTTCTTGATTTCCGTATTGAACGACGATGGACTATGGTTGGCTTTTGCTCAGGAACCATCGCTGGTCTCGTCGCTGCTACCCCATCATCTGGATTCTTGAGGCCATGGTCATCCGTCATAGTTGGAATTTTGTCTGGAGCGCTGTGTAACTTTGCCACCAAGGGTACGTCCCAGAATTGAGAAAATACCCTGCGGTGGTTTTGATAATTTAACTTATAGTCAAGTTTTTCCTGCATATCGATGATGCTCTCGATCTATTCGCTGAGCACGCTGTTGGAGGGATCATTGGATTGCTCGCGAACGGATTCTTTGCATCCAGCGCCATTATTGCCATGGACGATGTCAACACTGGGATTCCTGGTGGTTGGGTTGATCACAATTGGAAACAACTATACATTCAATTTGCCTATGTAGTTGCAACTTGCGTATACACTTTCGTAATGACCGCTGTTGTTGCAAAGGTTATTGACCTCATCCCCGGGTTGTCATTGCGCAGTTCACCAGAAGGGGAAATGCTGGGAATGGACGAAGTCGAGGTGCGTATTCCCTTGGGAATTGGTTTTATCCTGCGAGCATATTAAATTTCTTTCCTTTCGCACAGATTGGTGAATTTGCAACCGACTATATCGAACTTCGACGCGACGTAGCGGATTGCTCTACGTTCGGTTTTTCAAAAGCAACAGGCGGCGATGCAGAGAATGAACGGCATGCACAGCACAGCACTAACACGACATCTACTAACGGGAACGGACATTCGCATTCTAACGGTACCGCAGTGGACGGTGGTGAACAACTTGAATCGATATCAGAAAAACCCGAAGATCCAGACTTCGGGAGTAACACTCCATCGTGAGTATGTGGCATTATACGTACACTGTAAAAAAGTTATATTCTTTAAAATTAATATTTCAAGTCACCGCGCCGACTCCTAATCTGCGAACTATCATTATGAAAATAATCGACATTACTTTATCTATTATACATACATGCTGAAATGCGCCCGAACTATATACGCACAAAATTAACAGTCCCAACCGTAAACGAAGTCTTTATCCTCCATCACTGACGTTTCATTCGCAGCTGATTCGTCGTATTCTGCAGGCGGTATACTTTTGCCGCAAATGCTTGCATTAAATTCATCATTCAACATCAAATCAACAACATTGCGCGAAGAGACTGTTTCTGTTTCCATGGTTGAAATAAACCTGCGTTTAAGATCATCAGAACCAAATAATGGGGCATCATCGAAAACATGTCAGCTTACGGTTCAAAAGAGTTTACATAGTAAAGGCCTCGGTCAAGTTTGACAGGCGGGTATGTTAAGGTTGGAGGAAGTTTAGGATATGCATCCCACTGCATTACAAGATAAATCAGCAAGAACGTAAATACGTATACTATTAGTTGCACGGTCGTACCTCCTTGCGGTAAACCCATCCCACTTTACCTGAGAACATGTTTCCCAGCCATTCGTCTGACAGTTTTTCGCTTGAAAAGATCTTTACTGCCCATTCATTTTCCCGAATATTTCCGTGATAAGAAAGTGAATTGAATTCTGGTGCTGTTCGCCCCTCGCGCGCGCCTTGGTTCGAAGTAAGCATCATCCTTGGTACAAGTGATGCCGGCGGAAGACCAAAGTAGGCTGGGTTTGGGTATGGAGAAGTCGTTGATAGAAGAGTAACGTGAAGATGAACATAAGGAACCTCCGGAATCTGGTCCAAAACGGATAGTGGGACAGTAATGCCGGTCGAGTGAAACGGTGCAGCTATAATGACCGCCTTATAGTCTGTGCTTCCTCGGCTACTTTTGAGGGACCAATGCTGGGGATTTCCAGCAGGAAGGATGCTCGAAACCTAAATGGGGTTGGTTTAATCGTAAGATGACCATTGTCACGACTTACGGGAGTATTCAAGTACACATTAGCGCCCGAGCGGTTAAGGAAGTTCTCAAAGATTTGGAAATTTCCGCCTGCAATTCCGCTTGCTCCGGTACCCGCCAAAGAACACGCCCCTTCCAAAGCATGAATGAAATCCACGTTCTGATACAGAAATATTGAGGATAAGCTGGTTCTTTTGGCTGCTGGCCGCACTTCTTACCTGACCATAATTGACCCGTGTTGCGGCCTCAACAATTTCGTCGATATACTTAGGAGAAACTCCCTGTTTGGCGAGATACGCTTTCGTGGTTGTATTGGTGATCT